>Ga0208973_1000271_pt1 | contig 28869 bp, 17 predicted proteins | sample AOAMet_66_BLW_10_2_FD_188233 | JGI IMG/M metagenome (GOLD analysis project Ga0208973, IMG submission 188233) | Ammonia-oxidizing marine microbial communities from Monterey Bay, California, USA - CAN11_66_BLW_10 (SPAdes) | ecosystem: Environmental > Aquatic > Marine > Intertidal zone | place...
AAGGAACGAAAGTTTTGTGCCGCGTCGATGTCTAAAGTCGCCTTTGGGCAGAGCGCGCACTGCTCTGAACCAAACTGAATCACGAGTGGCGTCGCCACGTCTAGGGTGGCACGTGCTGCGAGGTGTGCCTGGATCAGCTCGTTTTTTGTCCACTCTGGGGGAGCATCGTCATTGCCGGGAGGCACCGGGCACGCCACACGAGCCTGCTGCGTGATCAAGGGAGGCATGCGTGCACGCACACTGCTCTGCCTGCCCAAGACACGCGGCAAGCGGCAAGCGCGTGCATAGCGCACTCTTGCGGAGCGTGCACGGTGCGCTCACGCAAGTGTGTGCAGTGAGCGATCCGCCGGCCACCGGCACCTCGACACACCCCGCAATGAATTTGGGCACAACCAAGATGGAGTACAATCGGGTGAGATTTGAATGTTATAAGCGGTGTGCTAAAGAATTCGTCGACGGAGAGACCTACGATGGGAACGAGCTGGCGAACATGTTACATGACCTACGCTGGCCGGAGGTGCCCCGTGCGTTTTCGGTCGCCCTTTTTCACGCCGCGCGCAAAGGTCCGTTGCGCCCTGGGCTCGGCGACGAGTTCAAAAAGCTGATCGACTATGTCACGTTCCTTGCCTTTGGGTCGACCGAGCGCGAAGTCGTGCAACCGTGGTATCTTAAGAATTGGGATGATTTTTTCGTGTCGTGCGTCGACGGCATCCTGAGTCTAAACAGTCGTGCCGACGTGGACGAACTCAAGCGTCGCGAACCGGCGATTCGTCGCGCGTTTGAGGGCGTTCTGGAGCTCCTCAAGGGTGCTCGCAAGTACATGAGCCTGAGTCGGTTGGCACACTCTGAGCCGGTTCACGCACTGCTCGTGGCCGCGGGTCACTCGTCAAACTCCTTCCTGTGGCACGGCCACCTCCAAATGTCGGATCCGATTTGCGAGGTGTCGCCTAGCTCTCTTGCGGTTGCAGAGCGCAAGATTACGCTCGCGCACGTCTTCATGATGGAGGTCGTGTCCGAGGCCGTCCTGGCCACGCACGACGACGTCGTAATCTCGTGGAAGCGTGCCTTTGGCCACTATGCCGGTGCCAGTCGCTGGCGCAGGTTTGCACAGAGGTGTAACAAGTATGCACTAAAGCGCGACTTCAAGGCGCTCAAGACGGCGATGCTCGAGGCCCAAGTGGAAACCTCCTACAAGCGAGCACGTAGCGACGTGATCACTGCGGTGGCGCTCTTGGATCGTCAAAACCTCATCTCCCCAACAACGGGAACGTTTCCGACTCCTCCCAGCTCGCAAAAGCGCAAGCGCGTGGAGGAGTTTCACGCCTTTTCGCAAATGGCGTGTGAAGAGTCGCAAAATCTCTACTCATTCCTAGACGCCTCGCAGCCGTCAGCCGGACTGTGTCACTGAGTCGTGTCGGGATTTAGCCCACAACACGTTTGTGTTGTTAAGTGCGTGCGTAAAAGTAAGAATGTTGGATTCTGCGCAAGCCTATCCGGGAGAGCACGTGGTGGCCACTTCCACTCCCATTATCATTGCGGGCTTCTTGCTAATCTTGGGCGTGTCCATCCTCGCCGTCTTTGTCTGGATGGGAAAAGGCGAGCAACACGGAAGCGGGCGTCCCGATCTGCTCGGCTCTCGCGTGACCATTCGCGAGATCTCTGCACGCTACCGAACTACATGGTCGCCAAGCAAGCTGTTCGTCTCCGTGCAAGACCATCAACGGCAAACGCCCGAAAACAGCCGCAGCGTGGTCTATGGCATCGTTTGGACATTTTTGATGATTTGGATCTTTATGACTGGCGTCTTCTTGATCATCAGCGGCGTGTCTGACCAAATTGAGAATTTCCGCGAACAGCGCCAACTCAGGGCCGCCGCGTGCGTCACGGCCGCGCTGTGCATCTGCGCGACATGGATCCCCGTGGTTCGTATTCACTCCAAGTCCGTGACCGAGGTCAAGGAGATTCAGAATGCCATCGTCGCCATCCGAGCAGACGAACAGTTGGCCAACGACCCAAAAGGGGTAGATATCAGGGCCCCGATTCCCGACCACTCGGAGCTCGAGCGTGGTAAGACGGCCTTTTTGTGGGCTGGGTTTGTGATGCTGATCGTCGCGTGGATACTTGCGCTGGCGGCGACGGCCCAAACGCAAGCGTGGACGCTGCCGAGTCCACAGTATGGCACCATGCTGTTTGTCGCGCCCGGATTCGGGTTACTTACCGGGTGGCTGTTGTTTGCTGCCTCGCTCAACTTTGGCATCGCCTATTGTGCCGAGTCGTGTCCAGACGGCGTGCGAGCCGTACCACAGGACGCGAACCAGTTTGCCTACCGCGGCTCCATCTGGCCAGTTGCGACGGCGGTGGTGGCGCTGCTTTGCGCCATCATCGTGCCAGATCCGTCGCAGCCAGTTCCGCTTGTTTTGGCGCTGCTGCTGTTTGCGCCACGGTATCGCACGAATTTGTGGGCGGCGGCGATTGGTGCGCTCGGCATCGGGCTCGGTGTGTTGCGAGTAATGTCGGAACGCTCCTAGCGTTTTCTCACCTGGGGTTCCACGACGGCGGTTCAAGTAGAGTAGGACCGTGTTTTTTTAAATTCTCTTGCGCTAACCAGTACAGTCCTCAACTGTTTGTACACACACACGCACACACGCGCGCGCGCGTGCGCACACACCAATGGACGACGAGCAGAGCGAAAACGAGTCGGTGCCTCCGCCCGCCAACGGACAGGCGGTTCCCGCAGCCGCAGCCGCCGCGGCCAATGGCAACCCCGCACCTGCGGGTCCCCAGCATCCGCTCTGGGAGCGAGCCGCGGGACGCGGCGGTGGAGGAGGCGGTCGCGGAGTAAAACATCCGAGTCCCGGCCAGACGACCTCTGGAGGTCGCTTTTGCCCGATCTCGATGGCGGTCCTTGAGCAGCGCGCCCGAAACGAATTCGACGGCGCATCGTCGGTGGGTGCGCGGACGGCTCACGCACGCACCAAGGAAGCAACCCGTTCGCGTCGCGCGCGAGAGGACGATGACAATGACGACGAAGACGAGCCGCGTCGTACCAAGAAGAAGACGAAGCGCAGTGCGCGGGTCCACGACTACGACGACTTGGAGGGTGTCGACGACGAGGAGGATGCCCGCTCTGAGGCCGCGAGCGGAGTGGATGTCTGCGCGGGAGCTGCCTTTGGAGGAGGAGGAGGAGGTTGCAAAAACAACTGTCACACACTCTCCGTTGCCTCGGACACGGACGATGGCGTATCCTCGGTGACGTCTTCAAGGGCACGCGAAGCCCATCGCCGGGCCTTTCCCATTTCGGGCGAAACCTGCGTCGGATGTGCGCTACCTGCCAAGGTCGGTCCCGTGGACGATTTTGTACGCGCCAATTGTGACAAGATGAAGGAGGACGCACTGTTCAAGATGGCCGCGCTGGTCTACCACCAAAAGGTCGTCGAGCCCGCCGAGGCCGAGGACGTTCCGGTACCCAGCTGGGCGTGGCGGGACATCCGCGCTCACTACACGATGCACCGCATGGACGTCAAGATGCAGCGCTACGAAAACATGCGCACCCTCGCTGCCATGCGCAAGACCATCGAACTCTCCCTGCAAAAGGCCGAGATGGATGACGACGGTAACACGGTCTACTCCCTCGACAAGGGCAACGCCGAGCAGATCATGAAGGTGATCACGTTGCAGTCGCGCGAGATCAGCTTGCTACACGAGACGAGCAGCAGCGGTGCTGGTGGCGCCAAGGGCGCAGCGTCCAAAAAGTAGCATGAATTCAGTCGTGTTTTTAAAAACTCGACACTAAAGACTCACGGGGTTTGCTCGCCACGCTGATCCCCAAGCGTGTAGTGTCGACACTGTCGACGTTGCTGAAACACTCACTGACGCACTCGGCGAACCGAGCTAGGTACCACTGGGGACCTAGCAAAATGCCTATGCGGCATTTGTCTGAAGTCGTCCCGCGGGAAGATGGGCCGTCGCCATTGGTTGTATTCGTCGTTTTCTAGGACGGGTGCCTGGACGAAATCTGTGGCAGATGCGTTCCACCGGGCATTCCCGTAGTAGTTGGTAAAGACGTTTCGAATGTCAAAAAGCTGCGTCGATTGTACATCGTCGCTGAGGAGGTTTGCTCGCGCGTTTTGATTGAGAGGTTCGAGTAGACCTTGGCGTAAAAACTCCTCGCCGAGCCACCGCTCGATGCGCCAACGGAACTTGATGAGTGTCATCGTTCGCCACGACCTATTTTCGGTCGGCGTGGTGTGATGCCGCAGTACGCGAACGTCGAGGGCGTCGGTGATCCACGTCTGCATCAGCTGCTGCAACTGTGTGCCGTACACAAACTCCCCATTGTCATTCTCGGCCCAGTTTGCAAGCGGCGACCGGCGAAAGTCGCCCATGCCCTCGCCACCAAGCTTCACGACCTTGTGTGCAAGTTGCTCGCCAAACGAACTGCACACATAGTTGACCAGCTGTGTGTGTTCAGAGCCGTGGTCTTTAAACCAAAAGTGCCACGAGAGCGTCTCGGTTCCGGTAGGGTTCCACTCGTAAGGGGAAAGATTGTAGTCGACATTGTTGGCGAGATTGTTGTAATCCGGGGTGGCAATTTCGCCCTCCTCGGGTTGCGGCTCCGCTTGGTTGGCGTTGTCGTACTCTTGCACGAGGCGATCGTACGTGGCCTGGAGTGCGGGTGTGCACGTCCATGCACCATAGGCCCCCCCGCCAAGAGTGCGCTCCCACACGGGCAAGCGCTGCCAAGCGGTGTCAGAGTCTCCACCAAACAACGGATACACGTTCCTGTCCACTTTCACACCGGAAAACTTGAATACGGCGTCGTAATGCCTCTCCATCTGCGCGATGTTGACAAACTCTTCGCCACGTTTGAGAATGCCCTTGTTGAGCAATTCCGCGGCCAGTAGACGATTGAGGTGCCACGAGAACTTGACGACGGTGACCGGATAGCCCCCATCGATCTGCCCAACCCGCGTCCCGATGGCCAACGCCTCGTTCCATTCGTCCACACGGCGGTTGAGCGCCACGTCGTCTCCATTGTACGCGTACTCCAGATACCGACTGTCAAACTGGCCATTCTCGCGCACGCCTAGTTGCTTGCCCACGTCAAACATGTGTTCTTGAAACGCGCGACTGACGTATGCGATGAGGGGCCCACCCGGCCAGGATCCCTTGAGCGCAAATTGCCACACCATCCGTAGGTTGGCATCGGGGCCGTGCTCATGCGACGTGGGCGAGTAGGACGGCGACGTGGGCGAGTAGGACGGCGACGTGGGCTCGTAGGCCGGTGACGTGGGCTCGTAGGCCGGTGACGTGGGTGAGTATGCCGGCAACGTGGGTGAGGGATCGCCAAACATCCCATCCCGCTCTCGCGACGCCTGCTCGTAATACGTGTCTCCAAACACGGTGTTGGGCCATTGGTTGATGCCATATTCCTCGTCGCGCAACCCCATGGACTCAAAGGTGATGTCTGGAAGCATTTCGTAGGCTTCCTGTAAGACGATGCTCCGGTCGTTGAAAAGGGGGTAGGCACCCCTGCCTTCGCCAGAGTCCAATTGAATTGGAGCGATGCGAAAGACGCGTGCAAATTCCTCGGCTTGATCCAGTGCCATCTGGGTTCGATTGGTATTGGCGGGAATGACGCCGAGAAGCCCCTTTCGGATAAACTCGTGGGCCAGGTGGCGTTCCAGGTGCCACGAGATGCGCACCACGGTGACATTGTGTGTGCGTGCGGTCTCGGTGGACCAGAGCGTTTCCCTAACTGTGGACATTTCGAGAAACCGCATCCAATACCAGATGCGAGAAGAAAGACGGCTCGTGTCCCCATCCCACAAGTACTCGGCATACCGGGCACTGTGAAACATGACGCCATCCGCCCGGGGGCGTTGGCCAAGTCGTTTCCCGACGTCTTCGAGGCGTCGCGAGATCATCAGTCTCATGTACTGCTCCAATATCCGACTATCGTAATCGTGCCCCTTGAGAACGAATTGCCACTCCATGAGTATCCATTGACCCATGCCTTCCTCGTTGGGAGGCACGTACCACTCTAGGTGGTGTTGGTTGGCTCCCGGTTCCACTTCCTCTCTCGGTGGCTCCGATGGCGTCGGCGGCGTCGGGCGCGGTTTTGGCACGGGGGCTTGCATCAGTGCCCGTGCACGCGCCACGCGTGCGTTTGCCTCCTCGCGGGTGGATTCGTCGTCGGGCTTGCTGCGGTCCTCGACACCCTCGTCGTCGTCGTTGTCTTCGTCGTCCTCGTCCATGTAGTCAATCTCTTCTTCTTGTTCGTCGTCATCCTCGTCGCCTAGCTCGATGTCCCCAAAGGTCGGAAGCACAACGGACTTGTTCTTGGCAATCGCCTTTTGCAGCTTCTTCCACTCCTTGGACGTCAACACGACGTCCCCATTACTCTTCTTTTTCATGCCCGTGGCGTCTTCCTTGGGACCACCGCCGCCACCTTCCGCAAGGCGACTGGCACCAGCCTGCAACACCCGGGACAACCGAGTGTCGGTAGGCAACGGGTTTGTGGTGACGGTCGCGTCCACTAGACGATGCGACATCCAAGGCGCGTTGGATTGGTGGGAGGGGGTGTTCTGCTCTGACAGTAATTGTAAACGGCTTATCAATGCGCCTTTTTCTTTGTGTACCCGTACACACACACACACACACATACATGTACCGCTGTCTCTACAAACGACGACCGCCATCCTCGCCAATTGGCAGGTTTGAACCCCTCCCCATCCCAAAATACACATTGCGCGTGTGTGGGTGTACACGCAGTGAATGCGCCACGAATTGAAACAGACCCCGGCGTGGTTGGGAGGTGGGTTGCTCAGCACGACTTGAGCAACAGATCAAAGGTGTCCATGGACTTTGCAAAGCTGAGGCAGCGCCCAATCACGCGCTCCGAGGTCGGCGAGGCAATCTTGATGCCGATGCGTCGGGGATTGCCCTTGGTTCGCTTGGCCGCGCGGTTGCCATCACCCTTGCTCTCCTCGTTGTAAAAGCACCACTCAAGCATGTCGCCGGGGAAGACGGGCGTCTTCGAGTTGTTGAGCATCGTGACCATGCCGCCAATCGCCAGAGTGAAAAACTCGTCCGTCTGCGGGCCCACACCGTCGTCGATTGGCCGGACCGTCTTGGATCGGCACACGCCGGCAAAGTAGAAGTTCTTGGCGTCGTCCTTGGTCAGGCACGCGCAGCAGCCGATGACGGGCGTCGCCGTCTCGGCGGCGACATAGTTGCGGAAGGTGGCGTTGCGCGCCTTGCGCGAGAGGCAGATCATGCCCGGCAGCACGGTGGCCCATTCGTGAAAGTGGGGCTTGAACTCGATCTCATCGCCGCCTGCGGCGACGCCATCCAGATCACCCGACTTGACGGCATCGGGTAGCTGCGCAAACTCGTACGAATCGACTGCGCACGCCAAGGCACAACAGTTGTGAGATTTAGTCTTGTGGGATGTGTGAAGCGGCTGCATCCAAGCTAATGTACTGGTGGTAGAGTGTGTGCGCGCAAGGGTTGGAGTGTATTTGTCACACCGAAGGAATTGATGACAATTTCGCCGATACGAGACACGGGCTGGTAGCCCTCGAGCTCCGAGTGCCTCAAGCGGGAATCCGTCGGACCCTGCACGGACTGGAACTGTGAGAATGCCATGGATGCGTTCATGTTTGACATTGTCCTGGGAAGACGGTTGGGCGCGGGACTGTCGGTGTTGCTCGAGCAGACAAGTGCGACTGCGGCGAGTGTGGGTTAGCGGGACGGGACCAGTCACGCTCTGATACGTGGCGGACGAGGGATACCTTATGAAATCGATCTGGTGGCCGCGCTTGAGTTCTAGAGAATGCGTACAAGAATACACACACGAATACACACACACACAACACCACACGCCATTTCAACTCAAACTCAATGTGTGCACACACGCTCGCGTGCGATCGCGTGTGTTCATTGATCTCCACATGCGCGCGCACAAACTTACGCGGGAATGGGCTTGTTGATGCTCGTGATCTTGGAGTCTGGTACCGTCTTGACGTACCGCGGCGCCAAGCTGCCCATGACGACGCCATCGTCGTTGGCAGTCTTGTTCATAAAGGAGCGCCACATGCGGTCCGGATCCCACCAGTCCACCTGAACATTGATGTTGAGTGCCATCGAGTTGGGGGCCGTGCGCACACCAATGCTCGAGCCCGTGCCGGGCATGCTTCCCCGCGAAGCCGACGTGTCAAGCACGCTTCCGATGCACCATCCACCGACAATGTACTCGCCGCCCAGCTTGCCGAGTCGAAGACCCATGCGTGACTGGTTGGGCACGCGCATAAACGAGTTCCCCTGGTCGGGCGTCTCGGACTGTGGGTCGCTGCCGAGATCGTTTGGCAGCACCTGCTGCTTGTCGCGCCCAAAGCGCAGAGGCGAGTAGTTGACCATCTGCGACGAGGTGGCCAGCTTCACGCGGAAGTTGCACAGCCGCGTCTCCTCCTTGTTTTGCATCGAGTCTTCTGCATCCTGGTCGAAGTTGGTGAGCGACGCATCGTTCTTGACCAGATTGTCGCCATCAAGCTGGTTGTTGCGCTCCTTGAGGTACTCGCGCAGTTCGGACAGGCTGGGCTGCTGGGGTGTGACCGTGCCACTTGGGGGTGCTACCTTGTCGACAAATGCCTTAAGGCCACCCGTACCCGCGAGGTCGCCCCACCAAACGTCAGCGACGATGACGACAAAGACCTTGTCGAGCGGCATAGTCTCGAGCGCCGGGTCACCAGTCCACGACGAACCGATGGCTGGGCCTTGCACGCGGACATTGAAAAGCTGCCCGTCCCTGGCCTGGAGCTGCTCATTGGACAGGGTGTCGCTCGGGTCGTCCGAGCCGAGCGAAAGCACGATGCCGTCGGGACGCCAGTCTGTGAGACCGCGCGACTCCATGAGCCGCTCGAGCAGCGCAAAGGCCAGCTCGTCCCCGGAGGTGCGCGACACGTGAAAAGGCGAGATGACCTTTTGGACGCCATTCTCCGTGACGCTCGTGCCCGCCGCGTTGCTCGTGGTGCCCAGTAGCACGTCCGTCTCCACTCCCTTGCCGCGCAAAAAGGGACCATGATCGCGCGCAAAGATGCCCTGGCGAATTTCGCCCGCCTTGGCCGCCTCCGAATCCGCCATGCCCATGAGCTTGCACAGGTCGGGCATGACGAGCATGTTGGCAGCGGCAAGACCGTCGCCGATGCTCGCGCCAACGGTTGGGTCTGCAGCGCGGTGGAGGTTGCGGGCCGCCGCCGCCGCATTGACCTGGCGCATCGCCCCCGACTGCCAGAGCGGATTCTTCTCCCGTCCGCCAGGAAAGAGTTGCCGGTTCACGTTTGTAAAGTCGACGCCAAGGTTGATGCCCTTGTTGCACAGCACATTGGTAAAGTAGCGCTGCAGGTACTCGAACGAGCAAAGCTTCTGGAAGCGCTCCGTGCCCGGCAAGCCCGGCGCGTAGCCGCTGTTGATGGCCAGCTGGAAGCCATAGTCGTAGAGGCTGTTTCCTTCGAGCCCGCCCGGGTCTTCGTTGAAGCCGGTGAGGGGGTCCCCGTTGGCATCGTGCAGCGCGGCACTGTCAATGCGCCCACTGGAGACGCCAGCCTTTTCGGACGAGCGGCGGCCGAGGATGAACGCAAGCTTGGTGCCGCGCAGGTCGTCGGTCTCGGTGACCACCTTTTGGAGAGAGGCATTCGGCCGATCTTGCTGGCCCGGCGGCGGAGTGGGCAGAGGCGGACGACCAAGGCCCATGAGGTTGCGCTCGCCGCCAAGAGGGCAGAGCCTGCGCAGCACACACACACATGTCACTTGCGGCACCCTATCGCGTAGAGTGTCTAGCTACGTTTTGTTCAGATGTATTCGCACCGCATATACGGGATTCCAATGTTGGAACCACGGTTGTTGCGGGCGAAAAATGGCGCTCCGGCATTGACGCCCTGGATGGGATCGCCGACATTGGTCTGGGCAGGGGCAATCGAGCCACCCAGCGCCGGAGGCGGCGCATTGGGCGTCTTGCTACCTCCGATGAAGGGATCGTTGCCCGCGGGAATAGAGACGCTCATATTGGTCCAAACCTCGTAGACGCTACGCGATTACCCACACCACACACAAAGAAGTACGCGGTGTGCTGACAATGAGTTAGCGGCAGACCACTTATCCGGCTAGGGTGAGTGCGGAGGCTGCTGTGCCCTCTGGGCCGTCGCCAGATCCGGAATGGTCGACTCGTATGGAACCTGCAAGAGCGTTCCAAGTGGCACGAGTGTGTCAGACTCGATTGCAAGCACCGCACGCTCATACTTGCAATACTCGCAGACAACGATGCGGTTTGCATAGTCGCATCCAAGCCGGTCGAGTGGCAGGTGCCCCTCGCGCAGCAACGCGGCCAGCAATCGCGCCATGCGTACACCGGCCAACTCATTCGCCGCGCTGTCGCAAAGTGGTTCGGGTGCCGCGAGCAGACGCAGCCGAGTCGTGGCAAAGACGCCCAAGTGTCCAGGGGCCTGCAGTAATGGTGCCTGATCGACCATGGCTGCTTCAGGATTGTCGCTGACGATGCTGATGCTGCTCCAGCACGCCGCGGTCTCGTCTTGCTCCTCCATCCAACGCAAAACGTCGCCTTCGGCAATGGCGCGCGACATGAGCCAGTTGCCTGCGCGTTCAAGCGCGTAATACACACAATTATTCAACTCTCCATCCTCTGGATTCCGACTCATCAGTTCAAATGCATCTTCGATGTCTTGAACACTTGTAGCGATCCACCAGTCGTTTTCGTGCAAGGCGTTCGCTCTCATGGCCTCGTTGAACCGTCGACGTGTCCGCAACGAACGTATTGCACCCCCGTGGCCGCGTCGAACAATCCCGCGTATCCACTTGCGGCATACCGCCTGCTGAAGAGCGCCCGTGCTCTCGTCAGCGCGGCTCTTTTTGATCTGGCGATCTGTAAGCCTTCGCTTGTCCAAAAAGTCGCGAATCGCACACGCCAACGCGTCGCAGTTGCTGCGTGCCGCATTAATAGCTGTCAGCTCTTCGCGGATGCACTCGGATGCAAAATCGTCACAAAAGGCGACGACACGCGCTTTTCCTTTGTCGGCACTGCAACTGCCATCGATTGCTTGTTGGGTGACGTCCCAGAGCTGTGCGGCGACGTCGTTTACGAATGCGACCAGTTTTGTCATAGCAATCGGCGAGATCGCAGCAAGACGCTCGGGTGCGACCGCCAAAGTCGTCTCGTGCAGTTGCCGACAAAAACGAACAAGTGCTCGGGAGATCCCTTCCGCCATTGACACGCGGGTGTTTGGCAACGGCGCGATTGGAAAGTGCACCGAGACCAACGGCTCTTGCTTGCTCAGCAACTGTGCCCCATACCGCTGCAGTCGTGCACAGATGCGCCGGTACTTTTTTAAAATCTGGAGCTGCTCCTTGGCAAAGCACACGCGAGAGAGCAGCCCATGCTCGGACCAAGTTTGTGCACGCACCTGAGCGTGCGCCGCGCTCATCACCGCCGCCATCCACGGCTCCTCCGACTCGCCTTCTTCGTGCGCGGCTTCCGCTGCATCTTCGCACGACTCCATGGGCACGACCGTCCAGCGACTTGGCCACGGAAGAAGCGAAGATGAACGCACATTGGTGGTCATTGTTTTGCGTATGCACCCGTCTTCGGATTAGCGGATTAGCGGATTGGCGCAAAGCGTAATTTCAACCCCCCCCACAAAAAAACTCCACGGTTTCTACTGCAACACGCACTCACTCTCCGCAAGAGTGCAATCGCTTGCGTGTCTGTTATGCCCACCCCTCCAAGTCCATGCGCAGCTCCTTGGGCGAGGGCCCGCTTAACCACACGCGCTCTGGAGAAATAAACCCATTATCAGTACCAAACCGGTCGTCGACGCCCAGAAAGGCGACTCGCCAGAGGTTTTCCTGATCGGCTCGGTTGATTTTGGCCGCTTCTGGCAAGGCGAGTTGCTGCGTGGCAGTAGACAAAACGCTTGTCCACTGTCCCCTTTTCACCTTCCACGTCTCAGTAGAGACGAGATCGGACCACTTTCCGGGATCACCCTCTTCGAGTATGGGCTTTAGAACCGACTCGGGCGATTGACAATCGATGTACCACTGCGCGTCGTGATTTGCGAGAATGTACTCGCGGATCGTGGGTGGCGGTGGCGGCGGTAGTGGAGGCAACAGCGGCAACAGCTGCGGCAGCGGTGGCAGCGGCGGTGGCAGCGGCGGCAGCGGCGGCAGCGGTGGCAGAGATGGCAGCGGCGGTGCGATGGGCTCCCCCTTGCCAGGGAGCACCTCTTGCCAGACATTGGCGAGTTCCACAATTGCCGAGCGCGCACGTTCGCTGAGCGCTTTTACCCGAAGTCGACTTCGGACATTGTTTGTGATAAACGTGGTCAAAAGCCAACTCTTGAGCTGGCACGAAATTGGATCTATTGCTTCAAAGAGCAAGTTCAAGAGCGACGCCAGGTGAAAAGCGCGCATGATTGCCGAGTTTGTGTATTCGCCGTTTTCTGCGCTGTTTGACATCACCCACTCGGGCACAGGAGACGACGCGATCAGATTAGAGCCATCCACTTCCTCGCAAACGTCCTCGTACAAACGAGCCCAGTCTGCGAGCTTGAGTACCCAGTCGACATCGTCGTCATCGACGATCATCAAGACGCGGATGGATTTACACGAAAGGACCTGAATGTCCGTTGGTACGCACCCAATGGTGCTCAATCTGGGACAGCTGGACACTGCCTGCAGTTTGGCAATCTTGTTCGGTACCTGTTTTTGCGACGTGCACTCAAAACAAATAGTAGTCATTGGATTCCAAAACGCTGGCACACGTTGACACGCCCACACACACGCGACACACTCCGCAAGAGTCTTGCACACACACACGCACACACACTAGACGCCGATCACATTGGAAGCGTCCAACGAGTCGAGGTCAAATGCAAACGGCTCATAGAGTCCGCGTTTTGGATCCATCAGAAAGGCACGCTCGGCTAGCAGCAACGCGCCGAGTCGTGCCTTGACACGGCCTGCGGTCTCGCCACGTGCCTCCTCACCTTGTCCGGTCCATAGCGTTTCGTCGCCGACGATTGCCTCGACGCCCTGCGCCAGGCTCGTCGCCTGCAGCATGGCGGCTCGTTGCTCTGCGTCCTCGTCGCGAGTTGGCGGAGTCGGCGGGTTTGGTCCCCTCTTGGCACCCGCGCTCGCGAGCCACTCATGCGGCGTCGGCGGAACCGCATCGAGGTAGTAACTCGGCCCAGAGATACCTGTCGCACTCACACGAATCATGCCGGAAACGTGGCGCCTATATTGGCCCTTCCAACCATACAGCTCGCGAGGATCGATCACGTCGACGTTTGTGTCGTTGCACGCGTCGGGGTCCTCTATCCCGACCCCCTTGAGTTGGTCGCGGTACTCGTCGGTGGTGATGCCGTCGTCCGTATATGGAACCAACCGCAGCTCGGCATTCAGACGCTCAAGTTGGCCGCGCTTCTCCGCCGCGTACGCTTCTGAAGCTTCAAATTCTGGATCGCGCAAGTAGGCACGCACACGCGCAATCGCGCGGCGCTGCGCATCCACTTGATTCACGTGCTCGAACCACTGATATTGCACGTACTCCGACAGCGACCAAAGCTCGTCCTGCACAGCGAGCATCTGCGCAAACGCCTCATCGCTCTGCGCATCCTCCGCCTCCTTGGCCTGCTCCTCGCCAAACTCGGCCATCCAGTCGTTGGCCTTGTCGGGGTCGTCCTTGAGCTTCTTCTTGCGAAGCTGCTCGGCAAGCCAGTCCATCACCCGGCTCTCGTCCCGATCTGGGCCTATGGGCTTCATCGGCATGAGTGCATTCTCCAAATTGAAGGCATCGCGGCCGGTGGGTTCCAGCGAAGGTTCCATCGAAGGCGGCGACGCCGGTGGCGACAGTGGAGGCCTTCCCATTGGCTGGACCGACGTCCATCCCCCCAAGGGATGCTCGGCGGACGACTGGCGCTGCAGCTCCGCCACCCTGTCGTCATTCTCCCGCTGCATGGCAGCAAACTCATCCCCGATTAAAAAGACGTCCTCGTCATCCAGCTGGTTGCGGTCGACGTTTTCCACAACTGATAGTCGGTACTCTAACTGTGCGACTTCGGTGTCCTCGGGCACATCGTCCTCTCTGCGCGGCGAGGTCGGAAGAACGCGCCTGTCCAAGCGTTTGTCGAGATCATTGACGGCACGGTCGCCTTCCGGTTCCTCGGTCTCCGCATCCATCCCTGCATCCTCGTCCACCTCCATTGCCTCGTCCGGATTCTGCACGGACGTACTTGGACCATCTATGTCCTCCTGGAAGATGCGCATCGCGGCATCCAGATTAGCCGTCATTGGGTTTTGGTGAACGGGCACCACTGTTGCCATTCCCATGCGTTCCAACACGCGCTGCCGGGCAGTCTGGGGACCAATGGTCTCGTACGTCAGTGGCTGGACCAGGTCCGGCGCTGTCCGAGTTTGTCCTTGCAGTTTGGTCATCTCTCGCCAGATGACCACAAGCGCCTGCTTGTACTTGTCGTCATTCTTGACGTTGAGAATCGCAGGGTTGCGCTTGTCCTTGATCATCTTTGTAAAGCGCGCCATGCGTTCAAACTTGGCCTTGGTGCTCTTGCCCGTTTTCTGAAACCGCTCCAGGAGCGCCTTCAGGTCCCGAATCTCTGTCTCGGGCGCAGTTTGGCTCGTCTTTGTTTGAATGAGCCTGTCGAGATTTCCAGCGTTGGTGTTTGCTGCGTCTCGCGCTTTCTGTAGCACCTTGGCGTTGACTGCCATTCGCCGCATGCGTTTTTCCATTTCCGTTATGGCAAACGCCTCCTCCCGCCGCCGGGCCTCCTCCTCTCGTTGACCTGCTGTGGCACCAGAAGCGTTTTCTTGCACCAGAGCCGAGACGGTGGCAAACGCTTGCAGCAGCATTGGCGGAACGTCCGCATCGCGCCCTGCTATTTCTCGCAACTGCGTCATGACCCTGCCGCTCGGCTGTAGCTTGTCGTACGCGGTTTGCAGATCGGATTGCTCGTCCTCGGACAGTGGCGCAGTGCCCATTAGCTTGCCGAGCAGCGTGTCGAGACGGTTCCGATCCTTGGCAGCAGTTTGCAGGCTGACGAAAATTCTCGAGAATGCATCGACGGTTGTCGCGATGAGCCTGCGATCGTCGCGTTGGTCAACGTGCACACGCGACCAATCGAGCGCAGTGTCCTTGCCAAACATGACGAATGCATCGTCTCCGAGGATCCGCTGCTGCTGCCGGAGCAAGGCGTCCACTGTGCGTAGCTCGCGCGCATACTCGTACAAAACATCGGTTGCGGCATACTCGGACGGCTCGTCCCACTCCTCGACGCGCATGTGGCCAAAAAGTTTCAGGACGCCAAGCAAGTCGTCCACGCCACGCTCGCTGCGCGAAACCTCCATCAACTCCTTGGGTTGGGCGCGGAGGGTGTCTGACACAATGTCCTCCTCCGAGAAGCGAGTCTCGTCGCTTGGAGTGGCCAGCTCGGCACGGATGGTATTGGTACGCGTCTCGTAAATGTACGTGGCCCACGCGTCTAAAAGGAGGTAGAAGGCCTGCCTCATGCCCGTATCCAGCAGGTGTCGCGACGTATTGTCGCGCAACAGCTGAACAATTCCTCGGAGGATACCGGCACCGCTCTCTTCGTTGGAATTGGAAGCCGCCAGCTTGTACCGACTGGACCGAGCCGGGTCCGAATAAAGCCGGTCGGCATGGCCGAGGATCTCGCTCCACACCTCAGCCGTGCCTTCCAGCCGAAGCACGAGTGCCCCGGCGGTGGCGCCCGCTTTGCGACTCAGATCGTCGACGTGAGACTCGGACGGCCATTCGCAGCGCGGCATCGAGAGAAAGTTGGCCAAGTGCTTGAATTGCCCGGCAGCATCGCCATTCAGCACGTCCTTGACTGCTTTCGACGCCTCGTTGCCGAGAAGGTACGACATTTGCAGCTGCTCAAAGACCTGTATCTGGTCGCGGATCTCTTGCATGCAATCGAGCGTGTCGAGGAGCCACACAACCAGCGGGTATCGCATGATCCACGACGTTGTTTGTGCTCGCGCCTCTGGACTCGCCATGCCCTGTCGCGCGAGATCGGCGTCGGAAAGTTGCGGAAGGTTGTCGTCGGTTTGAAAGAGCGTGGTAGGGTCGGTCGCGTAAGCTTGCTCACCCAGCTTTGACAGTGCCCAGCACAGCTGCACCGACGCCGTGCGCAAGGTGCTTGTGCCAGTCGCGAGTTGGCCATTGCGAATCCGCAAGTCTTGGTTGAGTGCCTGGTCTTGAGTATAAGATTGGTAGAGCGCCTCCCACGTGGCAACCTCGTTTTTAAAGGCCTGCCTCTCGCTCGACACGGCCCCGGCAGCACCCCCGCGTCCGCCAAAGCGCAGACGATCCTCAAACCACGAGGCACGCGTGCGCATCGCGGGCCTCGAAGCGAGACGCACGGCGTGGCGCTTTTCGTCGTCGGTGCTACCGGTTGCAAAGCGCAGCGTGGCGTCCTTCCACGGACCATCGTGGGTTTCCCACTTGCCGTCGACGCGCGGTGGCAACGCGCTACCCGGATAGACAAAGCTGGGGTTTGCTTCGATGTAGGCGGAACCCCCATTCCGGGGCTGGACGACCAGGAAACGCTCCTTGAACTCCCAGTAGTGTGGATGCGATTCGAAAAACTGCGTCCATGCCTCGTCGCAGCGTGCGACGGCTCTCTGGAAGTCGTCAAAGTCGAGTGCCACGACATAGAGGGGCGTCACGAGCGTTCTTGCACCCGTTCCACGCGTCTCGCGTGTCTCGTCGTATCCCTTGTTGCGTCGCGCTGTTTGCTCTGGCATGTCTGGCACGGACGCGTCCTCTGTGCGTTCGTAATACGCCCGGTTGCTCAACACGCCATCGCGCACAAGGCGGACCTCGGGAGGTGCACCCATCCCTTCTCGTTTACGCAGACTGTGAATGCGGTGCCAGACCAGTCGACGAGCGCGCACGTTGAGGAGCGTGGGGTAGAGCGGCAAGCATGGCACTCGCAAATCGTGGTGGTGCGGCAGCGCCTCGACGATCTGCTTTGCAACCTCGGAGGGCGAGAGATTGGATGCATCCGGAATCGAGGCATTGAACAGGACGCTCTGGACATTGGCCTGCTTTGAGCCCGTGTTTGTGACTTGCCGGTTCACGACCAATTGCGTGGGCGTCAGGTGGCTGGGCAAGGCACCATCTCCGAGTGTTTTTGCCAAGGCCCTGTGCAGACTCGATGCATTGAATGTTTTTTCCGCGCTTGCTTCGGCCGTGTCGAGGCGGCGCAGTTGGCTTTTGTGAAACAGGAGCTGTCGCGGGTCGTTGTCGCCAGGCATGTACGTTGCACGAAGGGTATACGCATCGTCTTCGGAATTGGTCCAGATGGAGCGAACGTTGCCTCGTACGTTACGATACGGCGTCTGGTAGGGGTCAATGTCGAGAGTGGCATTCCTGACCATGGCCGTCTGCTCGTTGGTCCACCAGTCGGGTGCACCGGCACGGTGCGAAAATCCGGGATTTGACCCGACTGGCACGCCCTCTGGCGGAGTGTAGAGCATGTCGTGCACTCCCCTGGCAAGTGCCAAATCAGAAATGTCGTAGACATCCGAGTCAATGTCGACTGGCAGAAACGTGTCCAGACCTCCCTGGCGCGGACCCGTGCCGGTATCAATACGACACGAGAAGTAGAGCCCTCCCTGCTGATATAGCCCCTCCAACTTTTTGGCGGGCTCGTCCTTGTTGTAGTAGGCAAGCGCTTCCGTATTGGAGGACACGTAGCGCGCAACCACGCCGCGCATCGTCGTCGGTGACAAATTCGCAAAGTTTGGGTGCTCAAAGAGACGATAAAAGGCACGAACCTGGCGTCGGCCAAACTGTGCATCGGCAAGCACCTTTTGTGAACGAACCGTTTGATATCCTTTGTATCCCCTTTTCATCACCGCATCGAACGCCTCAGGGTCACCGTCGTATTCGACAAAGAGTGCCCGTGCGTCTGCAATCCTCTTGTCGCGTGCCTCTTTGCGCGTGCCCTTTTTTTTATCAAGAGACGGATTGAGCATGGACCTTGTCTGGCGAATGCGCGTCTGAAACGCGTGCTTATGAGCCATCAACACCTCGGGATAGTGCTGCAATAATGGGACATGAATCTCGCTGTTGCCATGCTCTCGATCGCCCTGGGGGTCGCCCAAGAGTGGCGCAATGCCTCCCTCAAGATTGTATTGGTTTCTGGCCCGCTCATCCTCTTGCGCCTGCTGATTGCTCGTTCGGTTCCTTGTGTGCGACCTCTCCGACGGCGTAAATGTCAGGTAGCGTGGAATCTGTGACGAGGGAACATCCTTGGTTTTCGTTTCGCTTGTTGAGCGAAACGCGGCACCTGCGCCCGGAAGGGTGCGCACCGCACGAACGGGCTGGGGCTTCCACATGAGCTCCCGGTAAACCTCGGTGTAATCCTTGCTCTGACCAGTGCCGACTTCGCCCTCGTGTCCAGCCCCGCGCACGCGAACGTCGCCAAAGTAACCCTTGATCGTGTTGCCGCGTTTTTCCTCATTGGTTGGGTTGTCTAGTAGCGGGCAGTCCTCGGGAACAATCGCGCCCACTTTGCCAAAGTAGAGTGGCAAGCCACGAAACACCTGCTCGTGCCGTTTGTCGGAGCCTACCCGGAGTGTTTGCGTTAACAGCGGGCCGGCAAACTGCGAAGCGTCGCCATTCCCCCACGAGTTGTAGCCACTGACTCCGAGGACAGGCATCAGTGCCGAATCGTCACCGTAAAAGGCATTGATGTGATAATCGTCGCCGATCTTGAACACCGTTTTCCAGCATACTTCTCCGGGCTCGTCCGAGCCCGGTGTTTTGCGCAGACGCAAGCATGTAATCTGTTGATTGTCGCTTGTATAGGCGTTTCTGGACGTTCCCTTGCCGAGCTCCTTGCCAATGGTCGTGGTCTGAATATCCTGGTGAATGCGAGGTAGTCCACGCAGACGAGTAGACGACCAGTTGTCCCTCAAGTCTTGCAAGCTCGCGATCGCCAGCTTTGGCTTGGCGTCGCCGGCCGCTGAACTACTGAGCATGACCCCGTCAAATCCCATCGTGCCGCGCGTCAGCAAGGGAATGGCCGCTTGGGTTTCGTGAGGGTAGTCCGCACCCTTTGGGAGCTTAAACTCGTCATTGTGAAGGTAGGGCGTCATGCTAGGCGTGTCAAACATCTGGTCATTTTCGAGGAAGTCCGAGTACATCCACTCCCAGTGGTGCTCGTTGAGACGCACCGACATGACTTGCATGCGAATCGCGTCAGTCGACCGAGGCGGAAGCCGCTCTCGTGCGCGTAATATTGGCTGTCCGGTCCCGTCGCGAAGAATGCGATTGGTGCGCGGATTCGCTCCGTCGCCCTTTTTGATGCGGACCATTTTTAAAAGGCTCTGCTCCTCCACAGGAATGCGCCGCTGCAGCGCAATACCCGACTGTTGCTCATCCTCTCGCTTCAGACCAAACACGTCGCGCTCAAGTCGCATGTTCCCGCCCATGTACGACCGACCATTCCTGGAAACGCTAGACTGCGTCTTGAGCACGTGCAATTCGGCAGGCGTTTTTACGCGTCGCATGGGTCGAATTCCGGCAATCGTGATCACTCTTCCATTTGGAAGACGGAGTTGCGCAGCATCCAGCGCTTGCTTGACCGCCAGCGGTGATCGCTTCTCATTGTCGAGTGGCACCCAGCGTCCTATTGGGTCATTGTTTTCGTGTGCCATGAGCTGCCACACAATGTCTCCAACCTTGCCCGCAACAATTGGATCAAACCGCTCAAACCCCCACGTCAGCGATCGCCCGGAATCCCGAGGCCCGATTGTGGGATCCATGTCCTCTTGCCAGTCCTGATTTGTTGCAAACTCCATGTAGGTTCTTGCCAAAATGCCACGCTCGTTTGAAACTTCGGTCAATCGCTCACGCTCTTCGAGGAGGATTCGAATCCACTGCCTCCAAAGGTCTTTTGAAGAGTCCATGGGGCCAGCATACTCCAGCAGGTAGGGCGCGGTCAGACGATCAAATGCGTTATTCTTTTGAGTGGAGGTCCACTGGCTCTCAAACTCGATCATTTCGTCGACAGCCACGTCTTCATTGTAAAACTCGATCACTTCGTTTCGAATGTCCTGGTCGATTACCATTTCGCCTTCCAACTCGTTTACAAAGTCTTCCAAATCGTCATCGTCGTCATCGTCGAGTAATGGATCATTACTACTCGACGCTGCCATTTTGGAGCACCGTGCACACACGCACGCGCAAACTACAAAGGGCGTTGCACACGTGCCGCAAGAGTCGCTGGCACACTTTCTAGTCCAGCTGGTTGGGCTAATTAGGCACGCTTCGAGATCATGAGGAAGGGAAAGCGTCGCACGCGTGCGTGTAGCGCACGCGTGCTACGCGCGGCATGACGACTAAGCGCGTTGCGCTCTCGGCCGACCGATTAGTGGACGTCGACGAGAGCAACGCGTGGTACTCGCCACGTTATGAAAACTGTTCGCGGGATGTCAGCCGATACCTCGGTACCACACAGCCTACCTATTCGGAAGTGTGTGCCGTTCGCTTCGCGAGCTGGCTCAATGGCGACCTTTCACTCGACTGGACGTATGAAAGCTGCATGACAACCTTTGTGCGCGAGCTCGGACCCGGATTTCGTTTCGGCCAGCTCCTCACGGCACTTTACCTAGTGGTGCTAGCCACATTGCACCTGGGTCGGCCACTATTATTCGAGTTTGATCTCGTACACAAGGAAAGCGACATGCGCTTTGGAAACTTTACAATCGGTGCCGCCTTTTACCTCTGGGCCGTCGATCTCGCGATCGTCGCAATCGCCCAGTTTCTGAGCCGCCGGGCCAGCGCCATGTCCAATGACGCGACAGTTGCCCATTTTACGCCCTTTTATAGGCCAATGGTCTACTACTTGCGAGAGGAACGACCTGCACTCGCAGCGAGACAAACCAACGAAGCCAAGTGTCTACAAAACGCCAGCCTCGCGGTGGCGCTGTTTGTCTACGTTGCCTTTTACGTGCTCGGCGTATTGGGGGTGCACACGGTCCTCGCCCACATGTACAATCAAAAGAATGTGTGGTTTGCGGTGTTGCTTGGCGTGATGACGCTGATGGCAGGAATCAGTACGGCCGACGATCTCACACAGATAGGGTCGCCATGGGGCGTGCAAGAATCAAGTCCATGGGCAAGTCGGCTCCTTTCGCTGCGAGGCTGCTGGATCTTTCCCATTAGCATCGTTTGGTCGGCAGCCGCGATTGCCGCCTCCTTTCCACCAAGCTGGTGCGCCGACTGCTGACCGAGCAACTTGCGGCATGTGTGAATCTGGTGTGCGCGTGTGCGTGTGTGCGTGTGTGCGTGTGTGCGTGTGAGCGTCTTAAGGTGAAGGCGTCGGTGTCTGTACGTGAACAGTGGGTGCGTAAGAAAGCATGCGGTATCATCCGGGGATTGCTATAGAGGTGTCCGAGAAAACGTGCACTTGTACACACGCCGACGGTACTACACACTTTGTGGAGATTGGCGAACTCGTCATGGTACAGTATCACTACCGTCCGGGCCAGGGCAAAAAACTCTTTCGCACAGTAAACTCACTCTGTTGCGTAGACAAGAACCAAGCAACCGCGATCCTCGGCGGGGCCACTTCGAATGGTTATCCAATCACAATGGATGCATTGGAACACGCACATTATGCCGTCGCGATGGCCATTCTCGGGGAGCGGTCCGAGGACCGGCTACCCAAGCCGGTACACAAGTTGTTTCGTCTCGTGTGCCTCAAGAGTAACGTGTGAATACAAACGGCTATTTTGAAACCCGCCCTTTACCCAAACACGCGGATAATAACGGACACGTCGGCGCGGCAGACGGGACACTTGTCCGGCTTGTTGGCTTCGGCGCACGCCGCGCACAGGCAGCGATGGCCGCAGGGCACGCACGCTTGGGTCTTGTCCGCGTCCATGCAGATCACACAAAGCTTGGTGTCGTCGTCGTCGTCGTCATCGGCACTGGCAACTAGAGGCGGCGGAGAGACTTGCACAGGAGACGAATGGCTCGTGTCCTTGGGTTTGTAGCGAGCCATGACCTCCGCCTGTGCCTCGATGACACGTTTCGACTCCGACGTATACGTCCGAGTCGCGATGATCTTGGCCTCGTGCGCCAGACGCGCAGTGGCTTCGGCCCACGCCACCGCTGCCGCCTCCGCCGACTCCCGCAACGCTGCCGCCGCCACCGCTGCCGACTCCGCCCTTGCCGACGCCTCCTCGGCTTTCTTTTGCGCCAAGGAGCGCGCAAAGTTGACTTCCGCCTCTTGGCGCTCCGTCTCGCGCTTGGCGGCCGCGATGCGTCGTTGCTCCTCGGCGTGGGCCACCTTTTCTTCGGCCTGCTTGGCTGCGAGCACTTTGGCTGCGCTCTCGGATGCCTCTCGGATCACGCGTGCCTTTTCAGCCTGTTCGCGTTCGCGTAGCCGTCGCGCCTCCTCCTTCTTCTTGGCCTTGGACGCTCGCTCTTGATTCTCCAGCTCTTCTTGACGCAGGAGTTCATTGGCGGCAGCGGATGCCTTTTCCTCCAGCTTTGCCCGTTGCTCGACTCGGGATTTTTCCCGTTCTTCTGGAGACAGTGCCTCCCACGCCTTTCCCTTTTCCCTTGCAATTTCCAGGTTTTTCAAGCGGTAGATACGCGTACAGTGCAAGTCGACGATACGATACCCGTCCAAGTCGTCCATCGCCATCGTCAGTCGGTCCACGCGCCCGTCTTGGAATGTGACTTCGGAGTAGATGCTGGAATGGTACGCCAGATAGGTTGTTCGCGTAACTGGTCCCTTGTAGACAATCTGATTGCCTTCCAGATCGATGGTGTAGCTGTGCGCAAGCTGCCACTTTTCAATCTGGAACTTTTGCTTTGCATCGTTGATCGTTGCCACCAAGCGTTTCCACGGCAGGTGGTTGTCTTGATCGTACTTTTGCACATCGTCGTAGGTAATGTAGCTGTTGATGCGAGGTGGAAGGTCATCTAGTTCTAACGACCACTTGGTGCCGATGGTCCACAAGGCGCGCCGATTTTTGTCATAGTATCCGCAAAATCCTATCCCTGTGGTGCCGAGTTTGGGCATGGAGGCGAGATACATCTCGTGAATCCAGTCAATGGGGCAGTTTGCCTCGGCGTCGATTTTTAGCAGCAATTTGGAACGCTTCTTCCTCTTCTTTGCATCGCGTACGAGTTGCGCCCGCTCCGTCTGTGACAGCGTATCGTCGTTGGTATTGCTCTGAGATTGTTCGGCCATCGCTCTTGTATTTGCTTGCGATGCAAAGTTTGCGGCACTGGCTGCCAGACTGATCAATGTGCCAACCTGTGCTTCTCTAAGAGACGCAATCGTCACCTCCTCGGACCCACCGGGCTCCAACAATGCAATCAGCCGATCACCGGGAGGAAGCGGTTTTTTGAGTTTGTTTTGCAGCGCACGCAGCTGGACGTCTTGCCTGGCCTGTTCTGGCAGCTTGCTTAGAATCGACGTTTCCGACAAAATCGTGCTAATGGGTCCCATTTTGGGTGCCGGCTTGGGCGCCGGCTTGGGCGCCGGCTTGGGCGCCGGCTTGGGCGCTGGCATGTTGGGTATCTTATCCTCGTCGTCCGCCCTCTGCTGTGCAAACTTGTCAATCGCTACCAGGCACTCGTCTAGAAGTTCCTTGTCGTCCGCGGTTGGCTCGTCGCTGGTGAGACCGTAGTCGTCTTCGTCTTCGTCTTCGTCTTCGTCTTCGCCCGTGCACACCACTACGAGTGGAATTCGTGGTGCCGTCACGTTCTTTTCGACACATCCAACATCTGTCACAAATTTGAACGACTCGCAGATTTGGATCACTACTTGATGAAAGGGATGCTGGCTGTTCGGAAGTACATTGTCCGAAATCGCCATGAAGTAGTCGTCAATGTTCATGCGGTAGGACGAGTGCTCTGTAAGGTGAGCAAAGGGGAGGATGTACATCGAATTGGAAAAATCGGCAACGTCGTTCACAAGACGGTCCCATGGCTCAAACTGTTTTGCCACAACGGTTCCGTGTTCATCCACCGCCGTCTCCAACAACTTGTTGATGATGCCCGAGATGATGCACGTAAAGTTTCCCTTGGTCTGCTTCAGTCGCCACGTGAGTGCACGAGCCGCAAACGAAGTGATTACACCGCCATTCCGCGCCATGCTGTAGTCTGCCAGTATCAATTTGGCCACTGTCGCGTTTTGGACGTATCGGTATGCTTCTTCATCGCTTGCTTTTGCAAAGCCATTGGCTGTACTGGACATGAGTCCCCACCCCAGCGATCCGTGGGCAATTTGATTTCTGAAGCCACACCTGGCGGCCATGAGGCACAGTCCGAGATTCAACCACCCGATGCGCTCCTTGGATGTAAACTCCCACCACTCCGCGAATAGAGCATTGATGTATGGCCACGCTTTGCTTTGTTTGCTGTTTTCTATTGCCTGGTTCCCTAGCGTTCTAGGTACCTTGCCCAGATAATCGCTCAACTCGGCAACCTTGTCCAACATCTCGTGTCGGCACTCAAATCCAACATTGTCGAATTGATCAACTGTGCCATGCGCGGCAAAGGTCTCAAACCCGGTAAATTGCTCGATGATGCGATGCGTGACAAAGGTCTCAAACCCCGCAGTTGGACGAGCGGCCGCAAGAAAGGCCACGCATCGGCCATCTCGTGGCGTGTTTGCGGAAAGGATAATGTCGTGGTGCCTGGCAATCGCCTGCCAAATGTTGTGAAGCGCTGGCATCTTGTCCCACTCTTCGCGAATCTGCTTCTTCACTCCCGGTCGAGAGTCGTAGGATCCATCCAAGAGAGCATTCGTGGCACCGCCTTCGCGTGCGAGTTCGGATGCCCGAGCAATTGAAAATGCACCAAACCCGCTCAACGGTTTGGAGTCAAACGTTAAGACATCCATACTGGGCACCCCGTTGTCGCCAGAGATCAACGATGCTTGTCTTGTAAGTCTGTCTGGGCCGTGCTCTACCACCGTCGGACTCTTGGCAGCCTCGGCCGTGAGTAGCACACGTTGCATGCGTTGGGTTTCTTGCTCTAAAACCTCGTCTTGAAACCTCTTTGCCATGGTTACTAACTGGTCCCTTTTGTTCACTGGGACTTTCTTCTTGTTCCCGCCCATTTGGGTGGTGGATGTCGGATGGGGGGAGCGCGTACCGCGTGGTAAGACTTGCAGTTTTCAGCCCCCACACTCCGCAAGCGACACGCTAGCAGAAATACACACACTCTCTAGCGCACACGAGTTCGCCCTTGTTAGAGTGGGCTATTGTGACTTGCGATACGTATCGGACCTGCCACCGTCCTCGTGCCCACAACCCGCGTGTGCACACGCTTCGCGTCGAGATACGCGTCGCGAAGCGCACCGGCACGTTCAATGTACGTGCCCTCGTCGATTCGCGAATGCTCCATGTCATCCTCAAGAAGCGTCATTTTTTCCTTCAGCTCTGACAGCAGGCCGGATACGGAGGCTGTTCCAGTCATACTCAGCTCCCCGTGCAACTCGCGCGCGCGGCGATAGTACCACTCGTACTCTGCCATGATCCCGTCTACGGTAGTCGCCCACTCGCCTTCACCTTCGTGTTCGTCTTCTGTATCTTCCGACCCATCGGAGTCGCCCTCGCTCTCCGAGACTTCCTCTTCCGCTTCGCCTTCTTCGCCTTCTTCGCCTTCTTCGCCTTCTTCGCCTTCTTCGCCTTCTTCGCCTTCTTCGCCTTCTGCCTCTTGGCGCTGTGCGTGATGCTCCGGCTCCCGCTCCCGCGTAATGTCCATCAGATACTGCATACGCTCCGAATCGGAAGCGGGCGAGTCGTCACGAATTTCGTCAGCGTGTAAGATTTGACCAGGCTGCGCAGAGCCGAGACGGCGAAACCGCTCCGTGGTAAAGAGCAACTCGTTGCGTGCGCGCTCCTCAACGCTCGTCTCCTCCTGTGCGTCAGGAGAGACGCCCAATTGGCCTTGGCGCATCATACGACGCAATTGCGCCATCGAGTCTTGAAACTCGGTCAACGCAGTCTCGCGTCTCGCGAGGAGGTCCTCCAATACCACGCCGGGCGTTTCACGATTGTCCGGTGCCTGCTCGGGTACTGTGTCTGACTGTTCGTCTGTCCGAAGCCGCAATGTCCTCTCCACCAGTGCGTCCATCTGTCCGAAGCGCAGCACCAATTCTGTGCTGCGCTGCTGCTGCTGCTGCTGCTGTATCACACTCCTAAACTGTTGCCCAACTCGGCGTCCGATTCGCTCTTCCAATGCCGCGGTAAGTACCTGTATGTCACTTTCTGACCAGGTCATCAGGCGTCGGTGCAGGGCCTGTCGCAGATGCCGTTGTTCTGACGATTCGAACATTTTGAAGTTGTTTTACACACACACACGCGCCCTACATACCGCAAGGGGCACTCGAATGGCTTACACGCACACACACACACACGCGCGCACACGCGCCTATGCGGTCTTTGTGCTTGCATTCACGCCTCCGTCTGCGAAAAGGCAGAGGAGGCAAAGTGGGACGCCGATGTGCGTGCGCGCTTCACGCGCGGCGGAACTGGGAAGCCCCCGTTGTCCGCATCCTCTTCCAGGTCGCGGTCCTCTTCTTCCTGAATAGAACGCGAAGCTTCACGAAGCGCCGTACACCGTTGGGAAAGCGTGCGAAAGCCCGACTGTGTGGCCTGGTCCGCAAACCGGCTGGCGGTCGCCATTGCATCCGCGTGCGTCCTGGCTTCTCCGAGCTCATTGTTCAACTTGTCCATCATGTTGTACTTGGATTCGACCCACGCATAGAGCCCCTTGGTGTCGCGTGCTCCACAATCGGGGTCCGAACGAAGCACGTCCGCCTTGCTTTTGCCCGGAACGGGCACTTGGTTGCGCAAGGGGCCGTGCTGCAAGAATGCCGGCGACCACCAAGCGTCGCCACAGAGCGGAACGTCCACTTCGAGAGCCGGACGCAGTCCCCACGAGGTGAGTTCATTGATCACGTCGTCGTCTTTCTCGTGGTCGAGATGCTTCTTCTCAGGACGGCCAAGTCCGAAGGCCACGTCACGCACCCGCGAGCATAGGCTGGGTGCGACCCACACTTGCACGCTGACCACCATCTGGTTCAGCGCCTCGGCATTCGGGTAAGTGCCATCGTACATCTTCTTGTAGAAATCGTCGGGCATCTTGGCACCAAAAAGAGCCGTAAAGTTGTCGCCCGAAAGCAGGCCTTGCGAGTACATTGACAGGGTTGGCTTGGAGAGTGGCTCGCCATCGCGCGTCTCTATGCGCACGATGGACAAGGCATCCAGAGTGCCAATGGACGAGCCATCACGAGCGGCGAGGAGTGTCGGCTTGAAAAATGCCTCAAGTGTGGATTGGATGTCGCGATTTTCAGGTGCGTAGGCTACCATGCCCTTGGTGCCTAGGAGATTGGTCAGCACCGCCGCATTCGGGCTGGCGCCCATCATGAGAGCGTGCGTTTGCACGCGGTGACCAAACACTGGACCCACGCCGTGGTCGTGCAGGCCGTGGTAAATTTGCGCGTCGATCACTGCCTTGAGGCCGCCGGCCCTGCACGTGCCCAGCGTTGAGGCCCCGTCGGTGCACAAGAACAGCTTTCCCGTGCCCCCGTTTCTGTGCAAGATTGTGTCCATGGCCGCATGGCCGAATCGAAGCGCCGCCTCGGTGTTGGTCCCGGATCCCGAGTCGCGTTCGAATGGATCATCTGCGACAAGCTTCAACACTTTGGACGACCAGTTGGAACAGTATTGGTCAACTTTCGTGCGATCCTTGGCGTCGATTACATTGTCAAAAACCTCAGACTCGTGGACTGCCTTGTGTAGGTTGTGGTTCTTCTTCACGGCACGGTCGTAAGTGGTATAGTCTTGAAAGTCGCAGTGGTTGCCGTCGACCCAGGCACAGTTGCCGCTGAACCCCGCAATCGCCAAGTTGACTTCGCAGTGCTCAAACTCGGGCCCCTTGAGGTTGGTCTCAAACCACTCACCGAGCCCACCGAGAAAGGAACACAGCGCGTCGACGCCCGAGGGATCGGTGCCGATTTTCCTCGTCATCGACGGCGACAAGTCGAGCAGGAACATGACATTTATGGGCAGGTCGAAGCCTTGACCTTTCTTGTCATCCGGCCACAGGACCTTGCCCGTTTCGGGCTTGGTGTAGTAGTCATTCCAGAAGGGATTAAGCGTCTTCGGGTCTAGCTTCACCGCAACCGGCACAAAGTGTTGGAGCGGGTGCACAGTGTGCACGCCTAGTGCCACACCGTCTTCGGGCTCCGTTGGTCCCTTCTCTCCCGGTGCATCTGTGGCAACGGTCTCCATTCCTACATCCGCGACCGCGTTTACCGCCTCTACCGCATCGACTGGGCCGGTAACGGCGTTGACTGATTCGACATTGTCGTTGAATGCGCCCTGGCGCCTGACTGGTGGCGGTGTTTCAATTGACATTGGCGAAAGTGTGAAAGTGCGAGTATGCACGTGCCGCAAGGCCGTCCACAAGCCGTGCTTGCAATGGCAGGGCCACCCCAGGCAGCTTGTCCGGGCACTGGGGGGTGGGTCGGCACGTTGAATGGGGTGTAATCAGCGGACACGTTGGGGGTAATCAGCGGACGTTTAGTAGGATAATCGACTTACCAAATACGGAATCTATATATAACAAGGGGTGGTAAACACACAACTGTCACAAACTGCTCGGGTTTCTAAAGGTGGGGGCAAAGTCTTTGAAAGTGGGACAAAAGCTTTGAACTTTTTCTAACTCGAAGTGCCCGGGTTTTTGGGCCCGGCCAAGAGTAAAGGGAACGTCTCACC
>Ga0208973_1000272_pt1 | contig 28864 bp, 45 predicted proteins | sample AOAMet_66_BLW_10_2_FD_188233 | JGI IMG/M metagenome (GOLD analysis project Ga0208973, IMG submission 188233) | Ammonia-oxidizing marine microbial communities from Monterey Bay, California, USA - CAN11_66_BLW_10 (SPAdes) | ecosystem: Environmental > Aquatic > Marine > Intertidal zone | place...
AAAGCACGTGGTATGACTTCAATTAAAACACCAGCATTATTAGCTAAATTACAGTCTAGTGGATATTATTTAGAAATGAAATCCTTAGTACGTATGCTAAACAGTATTTCTGCCGTTGGTAGTGCTAACAAACAAGAAGTAAAATTAGATTCAGCTCTCCCCACTGAAACTGATCCTACTGACGACACTGTTAGTAAAATGGCATCAAAACAACTGTCAAAGAAAGATAAGAAACTATGAGTTATCAAGTAAGCGCACAGCAAGCAAGAACAACAGCAAGAAATGATTTAACGATCTTTGATGAAACATCAGCATTGATGCGTCAAGTTATAGTTGATGCTAGTGCTGGCGCTTACCAAACAATAGTAGATGATGGAACTACAATGACAGAGAGTGATCCAACAGCAACCGCTGATGCCAAAGCATATTTTAATGTATGGCAAGGAACTGACATTGCTGATGTTGCTAAAGTTGACCAAATGAAACAAGTTATTAGTTATTTTGAGAACTTGGGTTATACAATAGCACGTCAGACAAATACTACTACAAATACTACATTTAAATGGGTAATCAACTATTGACATTGTAGTTTATTAGTGCTATAGTCACTATATGTTAAAAATTACCACACCCTACCCGTATCAAGAATTTAAACGCAAAAGTGTAAACGGCAAACGTTTATACGAAAATCCGTATGGCGATCCTGTGCCTAGTGTTACTACTATCCTAAGTAAAACAAAGGATATGACACACCTCAATGCTTGGAAAAAGCGTGTAGGTGAAAAGAAAGCACAACAAATTGTAACTGAAGCCGCTGGCGTAGGTTCAATAATGCACGAAATGCTGGAAGCATGGAGCCTTAACCAAGAGTATACAGGTAAAACTATGCTACAAGCCAAGATGATGGCAGAGACCGTTATAAAAAACGTAGAAGCTGACATTGACGAAGTTTGGGGTAGTGAAGTAAACTTGTGTTATCCAGGATTGTATGCTGGTACTACTGACTTAGTTGGCATGTACAAGGGGAAGCCTTGTATTATGGACTTCAAACAAACCAATAAACCCAAAAAGCGTGAGTGGATTGACGACTACTTTATGCAAGCCGCCGCTTATGCGATGGCCCACAACGAAATATTCGAAACAAAGATTGAGCATGCCGCTATCTTTATGTGTAGTCGAGATTTAGACTGGCAGTTATTTGAAGTAGGCCCAGAAGAGTTCAAAGTTTGGGAAGAAAAGTGGGCCAGCAAGGTAGCAGAGTTTTATAACCTGTCATAAATACATTATAGAGGAACAGATCAATGGCAGACACACGTATTAGTAAAATTAAAGTAAGGCAAGGCAACTTCGCAGATTTGCCCTTGCTTGATCCAGGTGAAGTAGGATACGCAACAGACAATCAAAGGTTGTTTATCGGAAACACTACTATTAGTGTAGGCACAGGTAATGGCGTAATCACAGCATTTGTTGTACCAAGTACATTAACTACAAACGGCGTAGTAGGAGTATTTGATGACGGTTCACAAGTTAATCCTGCTGATTATAGTATTGTTGGAACTACACTAACGTTTGCTACTGCTCCAACTGGTGCTATTACTGCCAACTTTAATGGTGAGATTAGCATGGAACGTTACGCAACGATTCCAAACAGCCTTTCTTTAGCCGCTAACGGCAGTAATGCCACAACTGGCTTTAGTATTGATAGTACACTATACAATATCGCTATCATTGATTATACATTAGAAAGTACTAATGGTGTACGTGTTGGCCAAATCAGAATGGCAACAGACACCAGTGCCTCAACAAGCGCAATTGATGATAATTATACCGAAACCGCAACAGTAGATGTGACCTTTAGTGCAGATATTAGCGTAGCAAACACACTACGTTTAATGTACACTGATGGCGCTAATACTATAACGAAATTTAAATATACATATCAACTTTGGAACAGCAATTAAATAATCAAGCCTGGTATGAGTCACCTAGCAAGCGTTTAAGTATGTGGCGTGACTTCCGTAATGGCTTGGATCAAACAAATACACTTGATGTAAGTAAGACTGTAGTACAGTGGTGGCAAAGTGCGCCATTGGTTAACATATCTATTGATCCTGTTAACCCAGAACAGTGGCCAACACCTTGGGAAATGTTACATCAAGGAAACTTTTGTCAAAATAGTGTCGCATTAGGAATGGCATATACTATCTATTATGCCAATCCAAACATACAAAATGAGCTACTGTATGTAACATGTATTGGTAAAAGTTTTCAGCGTCTATGTGCGCTGATCGATAATAAACACCTGCTTAACTTTGATCACGGTAGTATAAGTACATTACCCACTGAAGATATATGTTCTGTTTCCTACAGAACTAAAATAAAAAACATAATAAAATAACAAATATACCCCGAACTACGATGATTCGGCACTAACATGATATACTATAAGGACGAAAACAGTATGAGCAATATTCAAGTAACAAAAAGAGATGGAAGTAAAGAGGCAATTGACCTCGAAAAGCTACATAAAGTAGCTTTTTATGCCTGTGAAGGTATTAATGGAGTTAGTCCTAGTCAAGTTGAGATGAAGAGTAACTTACATTTTTATAATGGTATTACAACTGATGACATCCAAGAAACACTTATTAAAAGTGCTTCAGAGTTAATTGAAGAAGATGCCCCAAACTATCAATGGGTAGCAGGGCGCCTTATTGTGTATCATTTGCGCAAACAAGTATATGATAGCTTTGAACCTTGGCATATCTTAAAACTAATTACTCGTAATGTAGATGAAGGATGGTATGACCCAGCGTTGCTCACTGACTATACTGCTTCAGAATGGGACGAACTTAATGATTATATTAAACACGAACGTGATCAAGACTTTACATATGCCGCTATGGAACAATGGCGTGGCAAGTATCTTGTACAAAACCGTGTTACAGGACAAAAACTAGAAACACCACAAATGGCATATATGCTAATTGCAGCGACATTATTTGGTAGTTATGACAAAGAAACAAGATTAAAATGGGTTAAGGATTATTACGATGCCATTAGTACTTTCGATATCAGTTTACCTACTCCTGTTATGGCGGGCGTCCGTACTCCACAGAGACAATTTAGTTCGTGCGTTCTTATTGAAACTGGTGATAGCCTCGATAGCATTAACGCAACTACTAGTAGTATTGTCAAATACGTATCACAAAAAGCAGGAATTGGTATTGGAGCCGGAAGTATACGGGCTCTCGGCTCCCCCATACGTAAAGGTGACGCATATCATACCGGGGTCGTTCCTTTCTTTAAAATGTTCCAGTCTGCTACCAGATCATGTAGCCAAGGCGGCGTGCGAAACGGAGCAGCAACATTATATTACCCGATTTGGCATCTCGAAGCAGAAGATCTACTAGTACTTAAAAACAACAAAGGTATTGAAGATAATCGTGTACGTCAAATGGACTACGGTGTACAGTTTAACAAACTAATGTATGAGCGTTTAATTACTGGCGGAGACATTACCTTATTCTCACCTAGTGATGTACCAGGACTATACGAAGCATTCTTTGCTGACCAAGACGAGTTTAAACGTTTATATGAAACAGCAGAGCGTAATACAAGACTACGTAAGAAGACAGTACCAGCACTTGAGTTGTTTAGTCACTTTATGGGAGAACGCAAAGATACTGGACGCATTTACTTACAAAATGTTGACCATTCTAACGAGCATGGTTCGTTCAAAGCAGACATGGCACCTATTAAACAAAGTAACTTGTGTTGTGAAATTAACTTGCCTACAAAACCACTTAACGACTTTAATGATCCAGATGGCGAGATTGCCTTGTGTACACTAAGTGCTGTTAATTGGGGCAATGTACGTAAGCCAAGTGACTTTATCCGTATTGGTAAACTAGCAGTACGTGGGCTTGATGCTCTACTCAGTTATCAGAACTATCCAGTAATTGCGGCAGAAATGGCAACCATGGGCAGACGTCCATTAGGTGTTGGTATTATTAACTTAGCATACTGGATGGCACGAAACAATATGACATACAGTGAGCCTAATCTAGAAATGATTGATGAGTATGCTGAAGCATGGAGTTACAGTTTAATTAAAGCAAGCGCAGACCTAGCACAAGAGCAAGGCGCATGTTTGTGGAATGACCAAACAAAATATAGTGATGGTATCCTACCTATTGACACATATAAGAAAGATGTTGATGAACTAGTAGCACACAAAGAACGTATGCCATGGAAAGAACTAAGAGTACAATTAGCTAAAACTGGTATCCGTAACTCAACACTAATGGCACTTATGCCTGCTGAAACGTCAGCACAAATTAGTAATGCGACAAACGGTATTGAGCCACCACGTAGTTTAGTAAGTATTAAACAATCAAAACATGGTGTACTAAAGCAAGTTGTACCTGGTATCCATCATCTTAAAAACAAGTATGAACTACTATGGGATCAGACATCACCAGAAGGATACTTACAGATTATGGCAGTGTTACAAAAATATATCGATCAAGGTATTAGTGTAAACACAAGTTATAATCCACAACACTTCCCAGATGAGAAGATTCCAATGAGTAGTATGCTACAACATCTAATGATGTTCTACAAATATGGTGGCAAACAGTTGTATTATTTTAACACATTTGATGGTGCAGGCGAAATAGATATTGACAAACTGGAACAATCAAGTATAGTGGAAGATAATATAACAATTGAAGACGATGAATGCGAAAGCTGTGTAATATAAAGAGAGAGATTGAATGAGTGTTTTTGACGTAACTAACAAAGGTAGCCAAACGAATAACTTGGCATTCCTTGATCCATCAGGAGGAGTAACAATTCAACGTTACGATACAATGAAGTATCCTAGCTTTGATAAGTTTACAGACAAACAACTAGGATTCTTCTGGCGTCCAGAAGAAGTTGATACATATCGTGATGGGAAAGACTTTAAACAGTTGACAGACCATGAGCAACATATCTTTACAAGTAATCTTAAAAGACAGATCTTGTTGGATAGTGTACAAGGACGTGGTCCAGTAGAATCGTTTGGTAGCATTGTAAGTTTACCAGAACTAGAGAACTGGATTATTACTTGGACATTTAGTGAAACAATCCACAGTCGTAGTTACACACATATTATTCGTAATGTGTATAATGACCCAAGCGTTATCTTTGATCAACTTATGGATATTCCAGAGATCATTGAATGTGCTGGAGATATCTCCAAGTACTATGACGATCTAATTGAAGGCGCTAGTTACTACAATCTACTAGGTGAAGGCGTACACACAGTTAATGGCAAAAAAGTTGTAGTTGATCTGTATGAACTTAAAAAGAAACTATGGTTAGCACTAATGAGTGTTAACATTCTTGAAGGTGTTCGTTTTTATGTATCGTTTGCTTGTAGTTGGGCATTTGCTGAACTTAAAAAGATGGAAGGCAATGCTAAGATTATTAAGTTTATTGCTCGTGATGAGAACCTACATTTAGGATCAACACAGCTATTACTTAAAACACTAAAGAAAGACGATCCAGTGTTTGAACAAATTGCTCGAGAAACAGAAGAAGAATGTATCAAGATGTTTACTGATGCAGTTGATCAGGAAAAAGCCTGGGCTGACTATTTGTTTAAAGATGGTAGTATGCTTGGCTTAAACAAAGAGCTACTAAGTCAGTACATTGAACATATTGCTATGAAACGTATGAGCAATGCTGGCCTTCCTAAAATTTACAATCAAGCTAGTAACCCATTGCCTTGGACAAAGAAATGGATCGCTGGTGGAGATGTACAAGTAGCACCACAGGAAACAGAGATTACAAGTTATATCAACGGTGGCACAAAACAAGATGTTACCCAAGATACATTTAAAGGATTTAGTTTATGATTACAGTATACAGCAAAAACTTATGCGGTTACTGTGACATGGCTAAGGATTATTTAAAAAAGAACGGATTCGAGTTTGAGGAGATCAATGTCGAGTCTGTTCCAGAAGCACGTGAGTTTCTAATTACAGAAGGTCACAGAACAATGCCACAAATTTATCATGATGGCAAATTATTAGTAGAAGGCGGCGGTATGGCGTTAGTAAGATTACAACCCGAAACTGTACGTGAACTTATTGGAGAAGTAAAACTAGATGTTAAAGATTTCAAACTTTAAAAAAGGCGATGTAATGACTGTTAAATGTAGCACTGGCGAAGAAGTCGTTGCTAGATTTGATTCAGAAGACGACAACGCATTAAATGTAGTAAAGCCAACAGTGCTTACAATTAACCCACAAGATGGTAAAGCAATGCTTATTCCTTGGATTATGAGTATTGATACAAAAAGCAATGATCCAGTGTTTATTGGTAAAGCGCAAGTTGTAGCAATTACAAAAACTGAAAAGAACTTAGCTGACGGTTATATGCAGAGTACAACTGGTATTACGACAGCAACCACAGCAGAAAGCAATTTTCTTATTTAATAAATACGTGTATGAACTTTGTACACAGAAATAATGACAAGAGACTATGTGGAGCCTCAACTAGAGCTATAGTTAATAATGTCAGAGTAAACGGACAATTTATTAGTACAGAGGGCGACCCCAACAGTCATGGTGGGGGCGTTCTTCAAGCTACTGCGACTAGTGGTAGAACTCGTGCTGGCGGTAAACCTATCATCATTTTAAATGATCCCTCATCAGCAGACAGCTATTGCGGACGACCAGGTTATGGTCCTGAACACTGTGGTCCATCAGCGACAAGCGCAAGCGGCGATGTAAGAGCCGGAGGGTAACATGGCAGACTTTACTGATTTTAAAAATGGCTTACAAAATGCCAATGACTATCTTGATACTAAACATCATTTAAGTGGTACCACTGCTTTAGGTAATAGTAACTTACGAGCAGTAGCACAAGCAGAGTATAGTTTTACACTACGTGAACTGTTATGTGGTGTACTAGGCGGCAATGGTATAAAACTTCCAAACATTCAGATTTGTATGAGCGCAAACATTAATGCGCTACTGGGTATTCCAGCACTTCAGGGCGAGCTATATGATGCGTTATCACAATTAGATGGCGCAATGAACGACTTTATGGATCACACTAAGTTAGATAGTATACTTGGACGTCTTAATGGTGTATTATCAGAAGCACAAAACGTTGCTAACATGATTAACTTTTGTAGCGCACCAGTAGATCCAATCGCTATTCCAAATATGTTAGAACGAGCAATGGGTAGTTTCCTTGGTGCTGGTAAAAATTTAATTGATCAAATTGGTAGCATTGTACCTGGGCAAGTATGTGCTTGTATAGGCACAGGCGGCTTTAACGGTAACGTGTTTAATGGTGGTATACTAGGAAACATTGCTAATAATATTGATGCTATTAATGCTGGGTCACTTGGACAAAGTGTAATTGATAGTATACGTAGCGATATCGAAGGTGTTGCTGGTGGTATTAAAGACCTAATTAGCTTTGAAAATAATATTAATGGATCATACAGTTTAGGTGGAAGCCAATTTGCTACTCCTGACCCAAGTTGTAATAGTGGTGTTGGTGTTATGCATAACCCACAAAACGGAAGTGTTGCCAGTAATGCTAGACTAGCTTCAAGTATGAAAGGTTTATATGACAAACTTGCTGGTTACCCAGTTACATATAGACCAGGAACAACGCTTGGTGGGTCAAATGGATCTATTCCACTAAGTGGAAGTAACTTATCACCAGAAGATGCCCAACCAATTGAATACGAAAACATTTTCAAACTATTGTTTGATGATGACTTTTTAACACTATTAGATCAAGCAGACGATCCACAAAGTAATGTAGACAATCAAATACCAGTATACGATTATTGTGGTACAATTATTGGTTATACTACACAGGTAGTACAACGTGAAGATGATAAGAGTTTAGGTAGCGATCCTACAGCACCCAACAGTCCTGGCTACTTGGCAGGTGGATTAAGTACCAGTGATGGAAATACAGCTACAGATAATCCAACAGTAGCAAGTGGTTCTATTTCAGTACAAAGCGGCGGTGGTGCTAATGTTTATTTGGTTAATAGTGAAGCTGCACAGTTAGCACTACAAACAAATACAAATGATTTAGTAGTAAGAACAGACATCTTAACTATATTTGCCCGTTTAGATACAGCGTCATTTAACTTTGGTACAATGTCAGACTATCAACAAAGTAGTGTAACATTTACAGCATTTGGAAAAAACGTTAATGAATTGTCTGGTACAGGATTTGTAGCAAAAGATGGCGCAGTTGCTATAGCAAGGTCAATTAATGGTACTAATAATGAAATAACAGTTATTAATGGCAGTGGCGCTGGTGGCAATCCTACTATTGGTTTAGCTGATAACACAATTATACCAGGACAAGGTTCAATTACTATACCAGTTGGTAGCTCTGCTCAACGATCAACACCAGCTAATGGTGGTATGTTACGCTACAACAACACAACTAATGAAGTAGAAGCATATTATGCTAGTACAAATAGTTGGAGAGATATAGCAACAATTGATGATATCAATGCTCAAAGTAATGTTTTCATTAATATTGGTACTGGAGTAGAAGTATATAAACAAAAAAATGTCAGTAATGAACAGGAATTTAGAAAAATTAATGTTAGTGGTGCTCTTAGTGTTGTACAAAATACTAGTGACATCACTATTAGTGATACACTAACTGCTAGTAATTTAGGTACTGGAGCAGAGATATTTAAATCAAGAGTAACAAATGATTTACAATTCAGAAAACTAAAATCGTCCAACAATAGTGTAACGATTACTGAAAACGCTAATGATATTGATTTAACCATACCAGGTGTAGGTAATACAACCTTAACAACTACTGATGTAACATCAACACCAGCATTGTTTAATGGATTGGTACTTAGCCCTGGTACTAACAAAACTTGGTTCTTTAAGATTTATGTACTAGCTGGGCAAGCTCAAACTAATCGAGCTTGGCAGATACAAGGCGTAGTACAAGATATTAATGATATAGATAGTTTTGTTGGCGCAGTTAGCCGTATAGACTACCAGCGTAATACTGGAGAGTTATTAATTAATCCTTGGAACGCAACTACCGCATACTCAACTGGTGATCAAGTTGAACATGACTTAATTATATACCAAGCAATTAATAATATTTCTGCTAACACTCCAAGTTCTTATACAAGTCCAGATACTAATAGTGATTGGACTGTGATTGACGCAGGATGGAACGCTACTGTAGCGATCTTTAATAATCAACTATCAATAAGAGTACGTGGAGACACAAGCACTGTAAACTGGAGTGTTAAACTAGAATACGTTGAATTATAAATAATACTGAAGAAAACACTTGACAAATAAGTCGTTTTGCCGTATATTATGTAAAGTAATAGGTTATGGTAAGACGTCATGGCATACACTATAACTTAACCATTGGCAAATGAAAGGCAAAAAAATGAGATCGAAAGATACTGGAAACGGGCGCAAAATTATGGCAAAGGTCGAAGTACCCTTGGGGGTAGACGACATAACATTATACGCATTAAGATACCTCGATGAGATTGGCGACAACGATCCACGAGAAACTGTATTATCAAGCACAAAAAGAGAAATATTTGGATTTGCGAAAAGAGCATTGTTCTTATACGGCGCAAATGAACCAAAACACTATGTAACAAACAAACTTAACGGACAGGTAAAAGTAGTTCGTAAAATTGTAGAATATAAATTTCCAGAGTGTGATTAATGAGTAATGTAATAAACTTCAATCTAGAGAGAGCAGTGCGTAAAAGCGGATTGCATCGAGCAGAATGTAAACAAATGATTGAAGACGGATTTGATCCACTGGTTCCAAATGATGTAGAAGAATACGGCGACTGGTTTTCAGTAACTGGTAATTTCCATCAGGAACACAATTGGACAGATGAAGCAATACATATGTTGCTTACTGAAATTTTAGCTCAAGACCCAGAATAAATACATAAAACAAAGAAGTGGACTAAAACTTGAGCGATACCCTGGTTTTGAATGCAGACGCACAACCTGTTAGTTTCTTACCATTAAGTGTGGTACAATGGAAAGAAGCAGTAATGTATATGTACCATGATAAATGCACAGTGCTTGACTGGTATGACGATTGGATTGTCCGATCTCCCAGTTGGGAAACAAAAGTGCCAGCAGTTATTATGCTGAAAGATTTTAAGCACAAAACACGTAGGCCCCGATTTAGCAAAAATAATTTGTTTTTGCGAGATTTATATGAGTGTGGCTACTGTGGTGAAAGACATCTGAAAAGTGAACTTACAATGGACCATGTCCTGCCTGTATCAAAAGGCGGCAAGACATCCTGGGTCAATTGTATTACAGCGTGTAAACCTTGTAATTGGAGCAAGAGTGATAAAGTAGGACCAAATTGGCGTCCATTATATAAGCCTTATCAACCAGGATACTATGAACTTGTACGTAAACGTAAGCAGTTAGATTTTGCTGTACGACATCCAAGTTGGTATCAGTGGCTTGATTTACAAGATACTTAAAAACTTCTTGACAACTTATAACATTTATGTTAATATGGTGAAGTTGTGTGACTGTTCACACACCGGGAGACATAACCCGTAAAACCTAAAAGGAGATAAAACTATGGATATTCTTAAAAAGATTAAAGGATGGGCTGCTGGCCTAACAGACTTGGGACTTTCAATTGTAGCACTACTGCTAGTTGTTGAAGTACTAGGATTAGGAGCGATTCCGTTCTTCCCAGAAACAAGTGTAGTAAGCAACGTATCAGCGATGCTAGGCACACTAAGCGCAGAAGGCCTAATGGGCTTGATTGCTATCTGGGTACTATATGCTATTTGGAATAGAAAATAGACAGGCTTTAATTTAAAAAAAATTATAAGCTATTGAGAACGCAGGAAACTTTTCCTGCGTTTTTGCTTGACACCAAGACGTTTTGGTGCTATAGTCGTAGTATGATAACAAACAAGGAAACAAAAATGATGCTTACAGGTTACACAGAACAAAAAGTTATTGAAAACTTTGCTGACGCATATTTAGATGGAGATGTAGTTCGTTGGGTATCCAATGACCGTGTTCCATTTCTTGATATGGTAACTGACTTTGCAACATTAGGTTTGATTGCTGATTTTCAAGTTGAACTTTCTGAGAACACTCGTAAGATTGAACAGACATCATTCTTAAAAGAGTACATGATTTCACAAGCTAACCGTTCAGAAGAACAAAAGAACGAAGAGCGCATGATGGCGCAAGCGGCATTTGGTCCAGATACTCAAGTTGTTAACGTAATTACAGGAGAAGTTTTATAATGACTATTGAATCACAACTACCAATTGATGTACTCAATAAAATTGAGAACGTATATGATGATGTACACGGCGGGCCATATGATCGTGGTGGCGCTGACAGTTATTATGGAAGAGCTTTTGATCCACATTACTGGCCTCAAGGTACACAAAAAGGTGCTCGTGTTGAAATGAAAGACATGACTCCACTAGAAATTACTGCCTATACTAAAGGCTTTAATGATAATGAAGACGCAGGTATGTTTAAGGAATGGTAATTAATGCTTGACATTTGTAGTTTTAATCTATATATTATTTAAGTAAGGAGTGTTTATTATGGCTACATTTGAAATTGAAACAATTGAATACAACAGACACGGAAGTGTTAAAAAAGAATGTGAACTATTTGGTAGTAAAAAAGAAGCTATCAATCATATGAGAAAGAAAATTAAAGATCGTCATGGCTTACTACAACGAGGTGAGATTAAAGACGGCGAAGTTAAACTTCTCGATGACCGAGGAACTGTCCGACAGAAAATTAAATTTGGACAGATTATATAAACTCTTATACATGAGGCAAAGAGTATGAAAAAACTTATTATGGCAGTTATGATGTTTTTCGCATTTACTCCAGTATCATCAGCAACAGACTTTAAGCTAATTGAAGAATTTCCTGAAGTACGCTGTATGGCATTAAACATCTACTACGAAGCACGAGGAAGTAATTTAGCAGACAGAGCAGGTGTTGCTGATGTAGTTCTTAATCGTGTAAACGATATACGTTATCCCGACACAATCTGCGAAGTAGTCAAGCAGGGGTTACAAGATGATAACGGTAACATGCGCCGTAACAAGTGCCAGTTTAGTTGGTACTGTGACGGCAAAGCAGATAAACCACAAAACCAAGATCTTTGGGTAGATGCTCAAACTCTTGCGTGGAACGTAGTTCAAAACGGCAAGCACCGTGGACTAACAGAAGGCGCAACACACTACCACGCTACATATGTACAGCCTAATTGGGCGTCATCCTTACAGCTAGTAGGACGTATTGGTGCGCATATTTTTTATCGTTGGGAATGAAAATACATAAATATATGTATGAAAATTAACGAAGTAATAAATCAACCACTTGAAGAAGGTCCAAACGACCCTCATATTTTTAAAGCAGTGTTTATGGCCGGTGGCCCAGGTTCTGGAAAGTCTTATGTGGCTAGAAAGATGCTTGGATCTAGCGGCCTTAAATCTGTTAATAGTGATGAGATTTATGAATATTTGGCGCAGAAACAAGACATGGATCTTGGAGATCCAGAAGTTGTTGGTAGTCAAGCAGGTCAAGAAGTACGTGATAAAGCCAAAGAGCTTACACAGAAAAGACGTACTCATTATTTAGATGGTCGTCTAGGTCTTGTTATTGATGGTACAGGCAAAGATGTTGCTAAAGTACAAAAAGATAGTAATGCGCTAAAGTCATTGGGATACGAAACAATGATGGTATATGTAAACACAAGTGAAGAAGTAGCACAAGAACGTAATAAACAACGTGCTAGAAGTATTCCAGCTGAAATGGTTTCCAAAATGTGGAACCAAGTTCAACAAAATCTAATGCAGTTTCAGCAAGTTTTTGGCGCCGCTGATTTCCATGTAGTTGATAACAGCGGGGGTCAAGAAAACCCAGCTCGTGAACAGAACTTTAATCAAGTATTCAAAAACGTACAAAAGTTTTTAAATACTCCACCCAATAGCAGATACGCAAAATCATGGTTATCTGATCAAAAAACAAAAGGTAAAAACTAATGGCACATACAGCAAAATCAATACAAACCTGGATAGATAATTATACATTTGTAGACAACGCTACAGCAAGCAGCGATATACTTTCAGGTATTGTTAAAGATTTATCCGAACATGGATATACCTTTGGACCAACTGAAAATAGTGGATACACATTAAGTATTACTGGTCCAGTAGTGACTCAAGACTTTATTGTTAAAGCGGACGAATAACAATAATGTACGAATATAAATGCTTTACAATCCGAGTAGTAGACGGAAACACGATAGACGCTGAAGTAGATTTAGGATTTAATGTACTTGTACGTCAGCGAATTAAATTGTTTGGTGTTCATTGTTCGGATATTAGAAGTGCTGATCCAAAAGAAAAAGAACGTGCGCAAAAAGCACGTAATCGACTAGCAGAGCTAGTTGGAAAAGAATTTTACTGTAACACAATTATGAATAAGCGTGGCAAGGCTGGTAGAACTCTTGGACATGTCCATATTATGGACGCTAATGAAAACCGTATTGACGTAAATCAGATTCTTATAAACGAAGGCCTAGCCACTCGGTACGGAGATTAAATCATGTTATTTGGTATTTTAACTTTATTAGTCGCACTAACTATCAGTGGAGTTGCGATTTACTATAGTGTAGCAGGGCTAGTTGCTATATTTGCAGCAGCAAGTATTCCTATTATTATAATGGGCGGCGCACTAGAAATTGGCAAACTAGTAGCGGCTGTATGGTTACACAAATATTGGGATCGAGCAGCCTGGTGGTTGAGAGTATATCTTAGTGTAGCAGTACTAGTACTAATGTTTATTACAAGCATGGGTATCTTTGGATTCTTAAGTAAAGCACATATTGAACAAACTGCCGCCGCTAATGAACAAGTAGCAACACTAGAAAGATTTGATGCGGAGATTGGCAGAGAACAAGAGATCATTACTAGAGCTAATGAACGTATTGCCAAAGGAGAAGCTGATGCTGACAAAGAAGATGTTGGTATACAAGCAAAAATAGATAAAGAACAAGAACGTATTGATGGCGCATATACAAGACGTCAACCTAGCATACAAGAACAACTTGATATTATTAGTGCCGCTGAACTAGCACTTGATGGAAGAGTTGCTGTATTTTCAGATGAAATAGCTAGCTTAGATACAGAAATAGTAAGATTAAATGGATTAGTATCAGAGCTTAGAACACAGTTATCCAATACAAGTGTAGCAAGTGTAGAAGAACAAATACAGCCTTATAGAGATCAAATTACACAACTTGATAATGATATTACTAGACTAGACACACAAGCGGCAGATTATGAAGCTCGTATTAGTGAACTAGTACCAGACTATAGCGCAGTTGATACACTAAAGGCACAAATTACAGCAATTGAGGAATCAATTGTTATTACCACAAACAAACTACAAAGTAGAGAACGTGCTAAAATACAAGAAGGTCAAGCAGTAATTGGTGTTACTAGTGACGGACTATTTGGCAGTAATACAACTCGTGCGCTAAATGCTTGGGTAACAGCACAGCAAGAACGCATCGCACAATTACAATCACAAGAGACAGAACTAAGATCACAAGCACAATTAGTTATTAGTTCAGAGCGTGAACGTTTAACTGGCTTAGTTACAGGGCTACGAGGATCACAAACAGAAAGTGTACAAGCACGTAAGCAAGGACTATTGGATACAATTGATCGTATTAGAAATGATGCGTCAAGTAGTTTACAAACACAACGTGATAACATACAAACAAAAATTACTATAGTACTTGATACAGACATACCTGCTGTTAGAGAGCAACGTAAACTAGCACAGGATAGTATTACTGATTTACGTAACTCACCAGATCGTAAAATTGAAAATGCGCAAGCAGAAATGGCTAGACTACGTGAACTAGCAGAAGCAGAGATTTCACAGTCACAAAGTGTTATTGAAAGATTACGTGCTGAAATTCAGATAGGCGATGATGTAGATTTAGATACATTAACTGACGCACAGTTAGCTAGAATTAAAACAGCAAACGATAATATTGATCGTATTACAAATGAAAAGTTTGCTCTACAAGCAGAAGCTAGAAAGCTAGAAGCAGAAGTAGGACCTGTTAAGTATTTGGCAGAGTTTATATACGAGGATGCTGATCGCACTACACTAGAAGATGCTGTACGTTGGGTAATACTTATTATTATATTTGTATTTGATCCACTAGCAGTTGCGCTACTAATTGCGGCACAATACATATTTGAATGGCGTAGAACAGATCGAGGATTACCACCAAGAAATCCACCTCCAGTAAAAAAGCCTAAGCCTGTAGTTGAACCAATAGTGGAAGAAAAGCAGGAAAGCATACTACCAGAATTACAAGAAGTTACTAACAACACAGTAAAGACTCCTATGGCAAAAGTTGTTAAACCTAAGCCAGATAATAAAAAGGTTGACAAACCGCTATATGACCCGTATACTGATACAAGACCAACAAGTAAATTAAGCCCTAGTGAACGTAACGCAAGAACTGTCATATGGCCTGATGATTACGATGGAAAGTTGGCTCCACCTAAACCATATAAAGAGGATGAGTAAACCCCAATGAGGGAAAACAGTATATACCATATATCACCGCCAGACATGAAGTTATTAGATGCTGGTCCAGTTGTCACAGTTTTATCTAATAATAGTAAATTTTTAGATGACATTGAACGAGTACATGAAGCAATGTACAAAAGTGTACCTGTTGTAATTTATAATGCTAATGGACCAATTAATGATAACAACATAGCCTGGCTAATTAGTACAATGAGACTTAGTGACAATGTTTTTGTAGATTTGGACACTGTTACACAAACTGAATTAGTAGCAAGTATACTAAACGAATCTAACACAATTTACTTTAGTAAAGAAGATCGTCAGTCTGATATATTAAAACTATTTAATATACGGAAAGAATATACAGTATATAGTGATACTGATGAATATATGATGATGATTACAAATGAATACATATAAAGGAGAAAGTATGATTACCAAACAATATATAGGCCCAAATGAAAAAATTTAGCAAACCAGAACCTAAAACACCTATTAACGGACAAATACGTTACAGTGAGTTAAGAGTAGTTGACGATCAAGGTCAACTTGGAGTTATGCATAAGTCAAAAGCACTAAAAATTGCTGAGAGTAGAGGATTAGATTTAGTAGTAATAACTGAAACTGCTAAACCTCCTGTCGCTAAGATTTTAGATGCTAATAAATATCTCTACGAACAAAAACGGCGTGAAAAAGAACTAGCCAAACGGCAACGTGAAAGCCGTATTGAAGTAAAAGAGATACAGTTTAAACCTAATATTGGTGATCATGATTTTGACACTAAACTAAAAAATATTGAAAAATTCCTTAGTAAAGGAAATAAAGTAAAACTAATGGTGCGTTTTAGAGGCCGAGAAAACGCAAATAAACAGGTAGGATTTGAGATACTTGCTCGTGTAGTAGATACACTTGAGGAAGTTGAATGGGATTCAAAGCCTAGTTTAAATGGTAATCGGCTAATAGGAATATTAAAACGAGGAAAAAATGGATAGAGATAATAGAAAACCAAGAAGACGAGAACAAAAAGAAAATAGAGGACTACAAGTAGACGTACACAATAACGACATAGCTCGTGCGCTACGTAAACTAAAGAAAATGGTAAACAATGAAGGCTTGCTTAAAGAGCTTCGTGACCGTGAGTACTTTGAAAAGCCAAGTCTAAAGCGTAAAAAGGCCAAAGCAGCAGCACGTAAACGCTGGCTAAAAGAACAACAAAAAAACTCCAATAGATAGCTTGACAATCAGTACCGTATGTACTATATTAGTATTACGATAAGAAATGCCACTCAATGCGCTAGTCGTCAAGTGAGCAAGATAAGAAATACATATACAGAACTACGGGTTGCTACGAAATAAGCACGTGGTGGGCGATAGTTAGCCTACCGACACATAAATAACTGTGGATGCCAATTATGGGTCCACAAAATACATCTTGCTTAATAAAGGAGATATAAGATGAATAGATTAACAACGATTGACTTGAATAAACTTACCCCTCACAGTGTTGGCTTAGAACGAATGTTTAACGACATGTTTAAGTACACTGAACATCCACAAAATGCTGGGTACCCACCATACAATATTGTACAAGAGAAAAACCGTTTCCAAATTGAGATGGCATTAGCTGGTGTACGTATGGATGATATAGATATTGAAGTCGCAGATGGTGAATTAACTATTACACATGAACCAGTTGAAGTTGAACCAAATGAATCAGTACGCTGGGTACATCGTGGAATTGCGCAACGTAAATTTAAGCGCAGTTTTACACTCGCTGATGATGTAGTGGTAGAGGGTGCGAGGATGGAGAACGGCATGCTATATGTAGAGCTTGAACGTATCATTCCAGAAGAAAAGAAACCCAGAAAAATAGAAATTTCAGCAGTATAAAACTATAACACTAGGGGCGGTTAACGCCGCCCCACATAACAATCAGGTAAAGCAATGAGTACAGAACTAGCATCTAAGATCGACACATCATGGATTTTCGCACATCCAAAAAAATACAAAGTTATTTTACTAAATGATGATCTAACTCCAATGGATTTTGTTATAGAAATTCTTATTGGTATTTTTAATAAATCAGAAGCTGAAGCTCATCAAATTACACTAGCAGTACACAATACAGGTTCAGGTATTGCGGGTATTTTTAATTATGAAGTTGCTGAACAGAAATCACATGAAGCTACAACTATTAGTCGTAGTGCTGGGTTTCCATTAACTCTTAAAGTAGAAGAAGAATAATATGAGAATTGAAAATGAAGTACTGTTGGACTACAGCGATGTCTTGATCCGACCAAAGCGTAGCACATTAGGCTCACGCAAAGAAGTAAACTTAGAACGTGAATTTACATTCCGTAATTATAACAAACAAGACATTATGTCTGGAGAATATGATTGGAAAGGTGTTCCAATTATGGCAAGCAACATGGATGGTGTTGGTACATTTGAAATGGCAGACAAACTTGCTGAAGGCAACATCTTTACATGTCTAGTTAAAACATATAGTGAACAAGATTTAATCAAATACTTTACATCTGATTTACCTGAGCGTAGTGACTATGTTGCTATGAGTATTGGTATTCAGGATCGTGACTTAAACAAATTTGAAAAAGTTTATACAGTATGTAAAGAAAATTTAAAATACGTTTGTATTGATGTGGCAAACGGATACAGTCAACGTTTTGTGGAGTTTGTGGGAGAATTTAAATTCCGCTTTCCTAAAGTAGTAATTATTGCTGGTAATGTGGTTACGGCAGATCAAACGCAGGAGTTAATATTAAATGGAGCAGACATTGTTAAAGTGGGTATCGGGCCTGGTAGCGTTTGTACTACTCGTATCCAAACTGGTGTGGGATATCCACAGCTCAGTGCCGTTATTGAGTGCGCTGATGCCGCTCATGGCCTTGGTGGTCATATTATTGCTGACGGTGGTTGTACCTGTCCTGGCGATATTGCTAAGGCTTTTGCGGGCGGGGCCGACTTTGTGATGCTAGGCGGTATGCTTGCTGGACACGATGAAGGCGGCGGTGACGTAATTACCCGATACTATGAAACTAGTGAACTAGAATATCAAGTTGGCGAGCATTTGGCCAATCGTGTACATAAAGTAGAAGAAAAACAATTCATAAAGTTCTACGGAATGAGCAGTGATGCGGCAAACACTAAGCACTTTGGTGGACTAAAAGAGTATCGTTCAAGTGAAGGACGTGAAGTACTTGTCCCTTATCGTGGTGAAATTGCTAGAACTGTGCAAAACATTCTGGGCGGCGTTCGCAGTACATGTACATACGTTGGTGCCAATACACTAAAGCAACTGAGTAAATGTACAACATTTATTCGTGTAAACAACCAGTTTAATAAAACGTATGAGTCTACAACCACCAAGTTATAGTAGCTGCGCAATAACGCACAGTTGCGTTAAACGCATATCGAGTCTACGCAAAATGCAGTAGTAAATCACTGAAATCCATGTTAAATATAAGTGTGAACACAAAATAGTGTTTACACTTTTTTTATGAAATGACACCCTGAAAAGACGGGGGGTATTGCTTTCCTCAAGCATTTTAAAACTTAATCAAGGAAAAACAAAATGTTTAACGACACATTCAACGGTCTTGTAAGTTTACTTGGAAATCCACTTCCAACACGGAAGTTCGAAAAAGAGATGCTTACATACGCAAAAACAGAATACGGAAAAGATTGGCAGTTTGCTTATCAATATATGCTAGATCATTCAGGTTCAGCACCTAACATGGGAGTACATCTCTAATGGCACATTATGTATTAACAGCATCAAGCTGGATTCAAGACGCAATTGAAGGCTTTAATGACCTAGTAAAAAATTATGCTATATACAAAGCAAAAAAAGCTGAATACAGACAGACAGTCAAAGAGCTTAGTAAGTTAACAAACTTTGAATTAAACGACATTGGCATTTGCCGTGGCGACATTCATAATATTGCTCGTGGTGATAGAACACTAACACGTGGCGTAGAAGTAAATAAAAACCTAAAAGGATTCGTATAATGACTGTAGCAACAATGAAAACAAACACATGGGGAATTACATGTAAAACATGTGCCATTCTTTCAAAAGCAATTGTAGCAACTGGAATGTTTTTATGGGCATTTGGTGAATCAGCTGGTAGAGCAAGAGCAGCAAGTGAATTATACCGTCAAGGGTATGTAGAACAAGCACGTAAATTAATGACGGAGAATAATTAATGACTGGTGATATAGCAACGTTTGGCGCAATGATTGGCGCAGGGTTAGCAACAATTGGAATGGGCGGAGCAGCCATTGGTGTTGGAATGATTGTAGGTAGTGTACTTAAAGTAATGCCTAAGAAAAGTGACACAGGCACAATGTTTGTTGGTGTAGCATTTGCGGAAGCATTAGGAATATTTGCATTCTTAGTAGCACTGCTATTAATGTTTGCTGTCTAATGGTAGGCGATCAGCACATTGAAATATCAGCACAAGTGGTACAGAAGTTAGGCTTCTATATGTTTGTGGTAATGACTTCACTAATGGTAATATGTATAGCTTTTGGTTTCTATGCTGTTATTCAAAAATTTAACGAACCAAACTGGAAAGAAGTATGCATCGAAAAAGGTGGTGTGCCAGTACAATTAGAAAAGTCTTACTTCGACTGCAAAAAGATGTAACAAAGAGGAATATAATATGTTTACAAGATTTATGAAACTAATGGAATACAGAAGTTACTGTATGAGTATCAAGCAACTACGAGACATGGGTATGAATGATAAAGCCAATGAAATCTCAGAGTTTAAACATAACATGTATAAAACAAGTTAATGTTAGATCCAGATCACACATACACAAAGCCAAAAGGCGAGAAGAAAAAAGGCGGTAAGTAAGCCGCAGTACAACAGAGTAAAGCACCACAAGGTGCTTTTTTCTTGACTAATTAACTATCAGTGCTATAAATATAGTTAACACACGGAGGCTATATGCAACATTCTATTGAGGATCTTCTAAGAAGACTTGAAGTAATGAAAGACAAAGCTATTCTGTTACATCGAGTTCGTAATGAGTTTAGTGAAATATCATATAAAGATTATGACAAAGCAGCTTGTCAAAATATTATAGACGATATACAAGCAATGGCATTGGGCATTGCGAATGATAAAGAAGGTACTGATATTATTACTGAGATGGAATATAAATGAACTTATCAGGTGATTTTTTAATCAGCATTCCAGCTGTAAATACTGGAACATTTAATCGCAGTGTTGTTCTTATGAATAAGCACACTGGCGATGGAGCGTCTGGTTGGATAGTTAATAAACAATTAGATGATAAAATAACACAACGTTTACGCAAAGGTATGAATCTTACTCGTGACATACCATTATACTTTGGTGGTCCAGTAGACGTAAACAATGCTGTTGTTATACACAGTAATGATTTAAAATTACCTAGTACAAGAAAACTTACTGATACACTGAGCATCACAAAAGACAAGAGTATTGTCAACGTAATGAACATTGGACAATTTCCTGAATACTGGAGAGTAATTGTTGGTAGAAGTTCATGGGGAGCAGGACAACTAGAAAGCGAAATACTTGGCAGCCGTACAAATGGCATTGGTACTTGGATGTCAATAGACTATACTGATCAGTTAATGTGGCAAACAATGCCAAGTAATCAGTGGGAACGCAGTATTGAACTAAGTGCCACACAATTGACTAATAATATTTTAAAAATACCAAATATGTAATTATGTTAGCGCCAGCGTCAACACAAATGTGTAAATACGATGTGGCAAGGAGATACACATGTGTTCACCAGAATTGCGTAAAGAAGCTAATAGACTAAACTGGATGATTAAAGGTCAACTTATTGACTCGTCCGAATCAGACTCCACAGTTGAAAGAATTTATCATTCATATTTTCAAAGACTTTGGAATAACAACGAGAACTACCTTCATGAAGAAGGCTTTACCCAAGCGTGGGAGCAGCAATATGGTAGCCAATAGAATAACAGAGCTAACTGAAGATGAACTAACATTTATGGAAGATTTATTACTAACTGAGTTTAGTAAAGAAGCTGAAAAAGCAAAAACTTGGAAAACAAAAAACCATTACCAACTCCCACATGGAAAACAAAATAGAATACTAAGTTGTCTAAGCGCAGTTAGAAGTCAAAAACAACTTAAAAAGACATTAGCTACTAAGTGGTAATTGGCTCTGGGGGTAGGATTCGAACCTACACGATAAATATTTTGCGAACATCTATCACACGATAAACAGTCGTGCGTGTCTACCACTTTCACCACCCCAGATCAATTTTTAGGCGGCTTTGTCTAAACGTTGTAGTTTATCCATTGCGGCAATCATACGTGTCATGCCAATGCCACCACCTACTCTTTGGAAGAAGTCAAACTTGAGGAACTCTTCTAGTTCTGCTTCTACACGTTCTTTACCAAACAATTTAAACAGCAGCTCAGCATAGTCTCCGTCTACAATACTGTGGAATGTATCACGCATCATATCAACATCACAACTACGTTCTGCTGATCCAATAGTTTCCATACCACCTAAGATAACATCCATCTTCTTAGCAGTGTTGCCATCATCGTTACGTGCCATGTTCCAGAAAGGTGATGTTAGTTCTGGGAAGTCTGTAATTAAACAACTACCAAAGTTCATATCCATTGCTAATTCGTGTTGTGCGTCCATTTCAGTTGATTGACTTACACCAAAGTGTTTTTGCCAGTCGCTGTATGTTTTTTCTGTTAGTGGGTCAAAGCCCAAGTAATCACATAGTTCAATTTCCATCTTTTTAAGATCATCTACATCGCCCGGCATCTCAAACTCAAACATTGGGAAGATAATGTCGTGTCTGCCTGGTATAGCGTTTGGTTCCTGTCTATAGGACGTTGACACACAAAAAAAGCCCTTTGAATCGGGCTTGCTTAATAATTCATGTTCTAACCACATCTGGCCTGTTTGCGGTAATGGCCAAACTTGGTCTGCGTAATTGTATGTTGCTACATTGAACGGATCTTCACATGCGGCAAGTATGCTTAGTCTATTTTGGGTATGTACTTCTAAGAAGCCTTTGTCCAAAAAAAATGACCTTAAAAGGCCAACTGTGTCTGTAAATTTTTGTGGGTTTATGAGTTGCGTCATTTTTTTTCCTTTTCTGAAATTCAGCCTAAAAAAAATTAGCTCAAAAAAATTTGAGTGTGTTTTTTCTATCTAGTCTATTTAGTCTTTTCTATAATCACTGATAATATAAACACATAAGTAAGTGTATAGAAAGTTTACCCTGTGGATGGATCCATGGGGTTTTTTATTATTAAAGGAAATATAATACCATGGGAAGACCATTAAACAAAAGATTATTCGCAAAAGCTGATGCAGGACCAACAGTTGCTGGTAACGAAATTCAAGTACATTTTTACGACGGTAGCGGCGGCGGCGCCAAAGGCTTCATTGTTAGACAACGAGGAACTAGAAAATTTGTAGTTTCCCCAACAGGCGAAATTGACAAAACATATGATTGTGTATTGGTAGCAGGATTAGAACCAGGAGAACTAACATTTGGACAAATGCTAATAAAAGTAAAAGCAGACGATGACGAAGTATACACAGTGAGTAAAATTACTGGACATAGAGCTACCTTGGTGAAAAATGAAGCAGGTAACAATATCTATGACGGCAAAAGCGTTCCGTGGACCTTCAGTGCTGACCTAACTGACGGATATGTACAGATTGAAGAAGCTGGCGATAATGATGTGATTGATGGTTCTCAGACTGATGTCACCGAGTCAACTCCAGAGCCAGATCCAGAGCCAGAGCCTCCGGCGAAGATTACTGGTGTGACCTCAGAGGTACTTAGTTCTAGTTCAATAAGAATTAACTTTACAGTACCAGGTGACAATGGATCTGCAATTACGGGCTATATGGTCTACATGAATGGCTTCGAGCATGGCAATTTTGTTGGTAGCGTCCCGCCATTAACGATAACAGGGCTCAACGCATCCACATCATATTCTATACACGTAAAGGCCGTAAACTCCATGGGTAGTGGTCTACTCTCCGACGCCATATTTGCTTCAACGGACGCAGAAGCAGAAGCGTAAACTATAAGATAAATTACCCCCTTAGTAAAAAAATCTACTAAGGGGGTAATCATTTCCATTAAATAAAGTCTTGACATTCTCTTGTGTTTAGTATATAAATAGACTGTAATGTTGAAGTGATTTGATGATTGGACAGGACCTGGGGGCAGTACCCAGCAGCTCCACCACAAGTACATAATGTGTATTTCTGATGGGGCTGAACTAGGATCGACTGACAAGATAGATGAATGGAGTTACCGGGATATAAGCGCCGTTACCGCGAATAAACTTTCTAAATGCAAACGCAAATAGAGCGCCAGAAATGGCTTTAGCTGCCTAATTAGGTAAGTGGGGGTTTGTAACGCACCTAGCAACAGAAGCGTTACACTATGACGGCTGAAACATAGGTTAAAGTACAGCCAACACAAAAGGAAACCTAATTAATGAAATTATTAAAACTATTTTCCGCAACATTATTAATGTTGGGGTCTTTAGCTGTGTCAGCACAAGCAGATGCACCTAAGGATAACATCACGGTCGGATTTATTTACGTCGGACCAACTGGTGACCACGGATGGACATACCGTCACGATATTGGTCGTCAGCAAGTAGAAGAAGCATACGGCGACAGAGTAACAACACGATTTGTTGAAAGTGTAGCAGAAGGTGCTGACGCTGAACGTGTAATGACACAAATGGCACTACAGGGCGCAGACATTATTTTTGCGACATCATTTGGATATATGGATCCAGTAATGAACGTAGCAAAGAAGTTTCCAAACGTAAAGTTTGAACATGCTACAGGTTATAAATCATCTGACAACGTTGCTAACTATGGTTTGAAACTATACCAAGCAAGACACGTACAAGGTGTTGTAGCAGGTATGATGACAAAAACAAACAAAATTTGTTATATTGCTTCATTCCCAATTCCAGAAGTTATGCGTGAGATTAACACGTTCTTCTTGGGCGCACGTAAGTACAATCCAGATGTAGAACTATCAATTGCGTGGGTTTACACATGGTATGATCCAGGTAAAGAAAAAGATGCGGCAACAGCATTGATTGACCAAGGTTGTGACATTGTAGCACAGCATACTGACTCACCTGCTCCACTACAATCAGCAGAACAAGCAGGCGTACTTGGATTTGGACAAGCAAGTGATCAAATGAAGTTTGCTCCTAACGCACAATTGACAGCAACTATTGACAATTGGGGTCCTTACTATATTAAGAAAGTAGGACAAGTACTAGACGGTACATGGGAAACAGGCGATTACTTTGGACATATGAACGAAGGCGCTGTACAAATGGCACCATTTGCTAATATGCCAGCTGATGTACAAGCAGAAGCACAACGAGTAAAAGATGCTATCAGCGCAGGCGAGTTGTTTGGATTTACAGGTCCAATTAACAAGCAAGACGGAAGCGTTTGGCTTAAAGAAGGCGAAGTAGCAACACGTCAGCAACTAGACACTATGATGTTCTATGTCGAAGGCATTACATCAAAGGTACCTGGTTAATGATTCCAGTAATTGATTTACAAGCATCAGACGCTTTAGATCGCATTGACGAAGCCTACACAACAGTAGGCTTCGCAGTGTTTACAAATGCGTTAACTAATACACATCAACAAGACATCAAGTCTTGGCAAGAACAAATGAAAGCATTCTTTGAACTGCCAATGGATACAAAACAAAGTTATCCTTATAACGCAGATACTAACTTAGGTTATAGCATGGTAGGCGACGAAAACGTTGATCCCACAGCACCAAAAGATATCAAAGAAAGTTTTAACTACAATAACACTCGTATGCCAAATGATCTTTGGCCTACAGAATTACCAGAGTTTAAAGCAAATGCTTTACAAAGTATTGACATTGCTGATAAACTTACTATGAAAATATTATCTAAGTTTGATACTATTTTAGATAGTGGAACTACTCTAGTAGATTCACATTTACAACCATTTAACACAACAAGAGTTATTCATTATCCAGCATATAATGGACCAGTACAAGATAAACAAATGCGTATAGGAGAACATAGTGACTACGGTACTATTACTTTACTTTGGCAGATTAACGATGTACCAGGACTCGAAGTTCAAGACCTTAATGGCACTTGGCATCCAGTACCCTATGCGGATGATGGCGTTGTTTGTAATATTGGCGATTTACTACAGCGTTGGACTAACGATTATTTTAAAAGTACTAAACATCGTGTAGTTAACAGTCATATACATCAACAAAGATATTCGATGCCACACTTTGTAGACCCAACACCCGGCACAATAGTACAAAACTTACGTAACGAACAATCAAAATATGAGCCCATTGAGTCAAAAGAATATTTGATGTGGCGCCTAGCACAGAGTTATTAAAATGAAACAATACATAACAAGTTACCAAAACTTTCCAATTGATGGAATTGATTATAAGGATGTAGCAAGTTTATGCGCATCACAAGATGGTTACGCAGAAGCAAATAACTTTATATATAGTAACCTACTAAAATATTGTCCTGTAGATAAAATTATTGGTGTTGATGCTCGTGGATTTATATTTGCTAGTGTGTTTGCTCATCGTACAAGAGGCCCACTAGTATTAGCACGTAAACCTGGTAAACTTCCTGGTAAGATAGCTGAAAAAGAATACGATTTAGAATACGGAACAAATAAATTACAAATACAAGCAGATAGTATTGAAGCAGGAGACCGTTGCCTTATTATTGATGACTTAATGGCAACTGGTGGCACAATGTGCGCAGTATTGGATTTAGTACAAGAATTAAATGCTTTTACTGTGGCAGTAGCAACTGTTATTGACCTACCTAAATTAGGTGGAAGCGACTTAGTAAAAGCTCGTGGTATACCATTTTACACAGGTGTTGAATACTAATGCAACACAATACACATGGATTTGAGATAGAAGAAAACGAACATGATGTTGTTGATAAAGACTATCCAGAAATTAAAGCAAGAGTAGAACAAACTGAATGGGTAGTAAAATTAAAAAACCAAGCAGGTGAAGAATGGAAAACAAAATGTACAGATCACTATGCTTGGAAAGCTGCAGAATATATTATGGAATTGGAGAAGCAACTAATGGTATTTAGAACAGGCGCAGACTTATTTGAAGTAGGTGACTTTACAAGTCACGCAGGACTTCCACTAGCTTGGAAGATTGAGTGCGATGCTATACGCCCAGAGTGGTGGGACGGATTAGCACGTATGATTATGGATTACCAAACAGAACCTTTTAGTAAGGTAGTTGGTATTCCACGTGGCGGAATGGCATTAGCACACGCTATGGAAAAATATGTAACACCAGGCGACCATCCTTGGATGGTTGTGGATGATGTATATACTACAGGTACAAGTTTTAGGGAATTCTGTACAGACAATCAAACAATGTTTGCATACAAGTGGTGCGCATTTGCTCGTAAGCCTATTGAAGGCGATGAGCCACATGACGTAAGAGCATTGTTTACTATGCCACAAAGTACTTGACACACACTAAATACCACGCTATAATATAGCATACACACACACAGAAAAGGAGAACACAATGTTCGATACAAAACAAATGACAGACATGGCTGAAAAATTCAGCGAGATCTATAAAAACACTGGACTAGATCCAGCAAAATTTACTGAAGCATTCAGTAAAATGACACCCCCAACTATGCCAACAATCAAGTCAAACAAAAATGGCTATGAGATCCGTACCAAAGTACTAGAGATGGCACAAAACAATGTATGGCAAGACTACCATGCCAAATGGGGAGCGTTTGAACAAACAGTAAAACGTGATAAGGATACTGGCGAAGTTGTGACAACTGTTACAATGCCAGAGGTACCAGGTGCTGATGCTGTACTAGAAGCAGCAGACAAGTTTTACAACTTTGTAAACGGTAAACGATAATAACTTAGAGTAGCAGCTGCTACACTATAACGCACGCCATTGCTATTGATTTATGTGCCTTGGCGTGCTATATATATTATATACTGACACAGAAAGGTCAACAAAATGAGAGAATGGGTATTTAATTGCTGGAATGTAGTAATGGATCATGAAAAGAATCCACTAAGTAATATTCCGGACTTTAGTACACGCCATATGATTATGCAAGTATTAGCATGGATGTGGTGTATCGTATTTGCTATTATTGTAAGCAGTATGTGGGCAGGAGTAATTAGTATGGTATTACATGCGTTGTTACTTGCCGCAATCGCAATTACAGTAGCAACGTTTGAAACAGCCAAGCGTAAGCCAAATGTATTTGGTTCTTATTCTGGTCGAGCAAATGGTGGCGAACATGAGTAACCCAAACGAACCATATCACAACAAAGGTGTTGGACTTGCTTTCTTTATTATCGCACTAGCGATGATTGGTGCGCCAGTTGCCATTGGAACAGCAATGGGCTGGTTTAACCTATTCGGTATATTAGGACTTTAAGGAATTAATATGAAGAAATTATTATCAACTGTAGCCGTAATGGTTGCGCTAACTACCTCAGCCTATGCTGAAGACACTACAGTCGAAATGTTAAACAAGCGTGACGATGGCGCTAAGATGGTATATAGTGAAGACATCACACGTATTGATGTAGGCGACACTATCACTTGGGTACCAACATCAAAAGGTCACAATGTAGAATTTATTGCTGGCCCAGATGGTTGGAAAGCACCAAAGAAATCAAAACTAAACAAAGAAGTCGAAATGACATTTGACACACCGGGCGTATACTTGTACCAGTGTTCACCACACAAGTCAATGGGTATGATTGCCATTGTAGTTGTAGGTGATGGAGACAATGATATTTCAAAAGCCAAAGTAAAAGGCAAATCAAAGAAGAAACTAAAGGCATTGTTGGCTGACTTGTAATGCACGGCGATAGGGGTAACATAAAAATAGTTTGGCTTATGTTAGCCCTATGCGTACTACTACACGTTGTAGTAATACCAATTTGGATGTGGAGCGTAGGATTATGAATAAACCAAATGACAAGTTTAAACTTACAGTAAGAGACATTGAACTTATTGAACGTGCCTTACAAGGCAAAATATCAAGACGTGGAGTAAGTG
>Ga0208973_1000279_pt1 | contig 28680 bp, 24 predicted proteins | sample AOAMet_66_BLW_10_2_FD_188233 | JGI IMG/M metagenome (GOLD analysis project Ga0208973, IMG submission 188233) | Ammonia-oxidizing marine microbial communities from Monterey Bay, California, USA - CAN11_66_BLW_10 (SPAdes) | ecosystem: Environmental > Aquatic > Marine > Intertidal zone | place...
CTAAAGGGGGTTAAATTCTTGTCTCCATTGTTGTTTTTGAATATCAAAACAGAAGAGAGTCAAAGCACAATTAAACTAATAAACAATAACGTTTGTTAACAATGTATAAGCCCCATGAAAACGGATCTTATGCTTACGCAAGCAATACAATGAAAATAAAAGTAGCCATTATCCTATTAACCCTTATTCCAAATTTAGGGAAGACGCAGTCACGATTCAATTTAGTCTACGAACCACAGTTGAGTCAAACTTTTGCGGCTGACAATTTTAATGCAGGTTTTCATTTACTCGATTATGCAGACTCATTGTTCATACCAAAAAAAATAATCAAAACTGAAAATAATTTCGCTAAAGTGATAAACCCTATTTTTCGCTTTAGTAAACTCTTCTTAAGCAATTATCTAATAACTGATTTTACAATGACCATGAATCATGAAAGATTTGGACATGGATATAGAACTTTAGAAGCAGAAGGGACAATTAATAACATCGTATACAACATGCCACCACCCTTCACCATTGAGTTCTCTTATATATCCATAAATAGACCATCAAATCTCACTCAGCAACAAGAACTGATGATTAATCTGGGAGGATCAGAAACCAATCTAGTTTTAACTGATGTAATGAGAAAAAACATATTATTGGACAGTCGGTTTAATTACAGTTTTGGATTGGCCTACCTCTATGGTAGCAATGATATGCCTGGCTATACAGCTTTTGTTACAAGTCCGAATTCTGACCCTAATCGATATAGACAAAATATAAATACCTTGTATGGGGCTGATCTACTAACTAGGAGCAAAATGAGAACATATTCCCTCTTAGCACTTTTTACAGACCCTATGAATTTTTACGCCCTCAAATCTGTCTTTTATGATTATGTCATTAAAGGAAGACACAGCTCAAAAGTGGGTATGATCAAACTAAGCAAAAGACTTAAATATTTACCTAGATTCAGATTTGAATATACGCCCTATGGTCCTGAGTTAGTTTATCAGAATTACCTCAAGTTAGATTCTAAATTGATGCTGTTTAGCTTTAGTCATTCAGATGCTGCATTACCGAATTCATGGCGATTTGCTGCAAACATTTGGAATTTGAATATTTCTAATAGTTTCTCATTAAACCTCTCAGCACAAATGTGGAGTCAACCTAAAGTTGAGTTCTACGAAAATGATGAATTCATAGCTTCAGAAGGGGTTGGTGGTCAGTTTATCACTACAGTAAATTATGATATAATCAAAGACAAGCATATTTTTGGAATTACACTTCAGGCAGGTTATAAATCAATTGGATATGCTATTGGTGAACAATTAAATAAGGGATTAATAATCAGAGGAGGTTTGACTTTTAAACTAGGAAATAAAAGCCTGTAGAGAACAATGTGTATAGTGCATAGCACCCTGCGGGATGCTACGACACCATACACGGGACGTTGCCCACAATTAAAAACTAACAGCAGTAATAAAATTAAACTGAATGAATAAACAGCCAAAACCTGACTCAAAAAAGTATACGGACTTGATTTCCGAAATTCGAAAAAGGACAAATTAAAATCCCTAAATTTCAAAGAGATTTTGTTTGGAGTATTGATAAAACTGCAAAACTTTTAGATAGTATTTTAAAAGATTATCCTATTGAAATTTCTATTTAGCACTGGATATTTAAAAGGGGCTCACAATGAAGATTGTCCAACATTCAAAAAAATAGAGAATTTAAATCCAAAGTGGAAAGTGATTTCTTGAAAATTAATTTGTTACAACAAAGTTTCTATTTATGACATTAATATTTATTTTTATTAAAAATTAAATTATGAAAAAAATATTTTTAAAAACATTTGCTATAATAGCCACAGTATCGTTGATTTTATCATTTTCAGCTTTACCTAAAATTCAAAGTTTAAAAATTGGAAAAAAAGCACCGATGACTAGTCATAAAATGAAGGATGTTTCTGGATTAGATTTATCACTTGAAGACTTAGCTTTTGAAAATGGCGTTTTAGTAGTTTTCAGTTGCAATTCATGTCCATTTGTAGTTGGAAATAAAGAAATGGAAGGTTGGCAAGGCAGATATAATGACCTTCATGAAATTTGCAAATTAAATAAGATTGGAATGGTGTTAGTTAACAGTAATGAAGCTAAAAGAAATTCTGCTGACTCTTATACCGACATGCAAAAGCATAGTAAGGAAGAAAAATACAATTCCGCTTATGTAATTGATAAAAATAGTGAACTTGCTGACGCTTTTGGAGCTAGCACTACACCTCACGTTTTCTTACTAGACAGTGAATTTAAATTAATATATAAAGGAGCTATTGATGATAACGTAAAATCAAAATCATCAGTAAAATCAAACTGGGTTAAGGATGCTATTATATCTACTGGAAAAAATGAACCTATTTCTCTAGCTGAAACTAGAAATTCCGGTTGCAGTATAAAAAGACTATAAACCCAGAGTTATATGCCTAATTTATCTTCAAAAGCTAAGGTGATGCCTTCATCACCAATTAGAAAACTTGTTCCTTATGCTGAAAAAGCTAAGTCAAAAGGAACAAATGTTTTTCATTTAAATATTGGACAACCCGACATAGAAACTCCTAAAATTGTTATTGAAGAATTACAAAATATTGATAGAAAAGTTATTGAATATAGCCATAGTGCAGGCTTTATTTCTTACAGAGAAGGACTAGCTAATTACTATCAAAATATAGGTTTTAATCTTGATCCTAGTAAAGAAATTATGATTACTACAGGTGGTTCTGAAGCTTTAATTTTTGCTTTTCAGTGCTGTTTTGAACCTGGAGATGAAATAATAATACCTGAGCCATTTTATGCAAATTATAACGGTTTTGCAACATCTTGTGGAATAAAAGTAATATCGGTAACTGCAAAAATAGAAAATGGTTTTGCCCTTCCCCCAATTGCTGAATTAGAATCAAAAATAACTTCAAAAACTAAAGGTATTTTAATATGTAATCCTGGAAATCCTACAGGTTACTTGTACAAAGAATCAGAAATGCTACTTCTTAAAGAAGTAGTGAAAAAACATGATTTATTTTTATTTGCTGATGAAGTTTATAGAGAATTTTGCTATGACGGCTCAAAGCATTACTCTGCTCTAAATCTTTTAGAAATTAAAAACAATGTTGTATTGATAGATTCAGTTTCTAAAAGATATTCAATGTGCGGTGCGAGAATAGGTGCTTTAATTAGTAAAAACCACGATTTCATGGACATGGCTCTGAAATTTGGACAAGCAAGACTTAGTCCTCCTACATTAGGTCAAATTGCTGGGGAAGCTGCTCTTAAAACACCTCAGTCTTATTTTGATAAGGTAATTGATGAATATGTAGAAAGAAGAGATGTAATTGTTGATGGATTGAATAAAATTGATGAGGTTATTTGCCCAAAACCAGAAGGTGCATTTTATGCAATTGCTCAACTTCCTGTTAAAGATGCCGATCATTTTTGTCAGTGGATATTGGAAAAATTTAATTATAATGGAAATACAGTAATGATGGCCCCTGCTTCAGGATTTTATGCAAATAGCAAGGTGAAAAATCAAGTTAGAATTGCATATGTACTTAAAAAAGATGATTTAGAAAATGCTGTTCTTTGTATTGAAAAAGCTTTAGAGGAATACAAAAAATCCTTCTAATTAAGTAGGTTTACTTTGTAATCTTATTTCAGTTGCTCCATATCCAAATTCTTCATAAGACGCATCATAGTACTCAAAATAAGGATGGTAAATATCTAATTCCTTTCGTATTTCATGTCTTAGTACGCCCTCGCCTACTCCATGAATAACCACAACTTTTCTTTGTCTTCTGTCAATAGAATTATTTAAAAACCGCTTGAAACGAGTCATTTGAATTTTTAGGATTTCTCCATTACTCATTCCTTTATATGAATCAATCAAATTTTCTATATGAAGATCAATTACAACTCTATCATTTGATCCATATTTATCCAAATGATTAAACTTTCTTTTTAAATCTGTTAGATTTTTATTTTTCTTATCAGAATTTATTTTTGACTTTATCTGATTATCAAAAGACTTATTATCTGTATGGTAATCACTTTGGCTTCTTTCTGGAACAAGTTCATTTGTAGTATATATTTCTTCAAAGCCAAAGTTGTTTTCTAATTTAACTTTATTGTTTTCCAAAACTTTGGTTATAAATCCATATCCCTCAGAGTTTAAGAATCTTACCTTATCGCCTATTTTGAAAGTCATTACTCAACTAATTCAGCATATAAATCATAGTGATCGGATTTTATAATCTTCACTTGAACAAAATCTCCTATTCTACAGTAGGTATGTTCATTTTTTTCAATTAATACTTCGTTGTCAACTTCTGGAGAATCAAATTCACTTCTTCCAATAAAATAGCCATCCTCAGCTCTATCTATCAACACCCTGAACTGATTTCCTATTTTTTTAGCATTCAACTCATAAGATATTCCAGATTGTAAATCCATAATGGAATCTGCTCTTTCTTTTTTAAGTTTTTGTGGTACATCGTCCTCAAAATTATAAGCATGGGTGTTTTCCTCGTGAGAATATGTAAAAATACCAAGCCTATCAAATTTCATTTCCTCAACCCAATCGTGCATTTCTTGAAAGTCTTCTTCTGTCTCACCAGGATAACCAGCAATCATAGTTGTTCTAATGGCAATATTTGGAATCATAGATCTTATATCCTGAATTAACTTGGTAGTCTTTTCGCGACTTGTACCTCTTCTCATGGCCTTTAAAATATTAGAAGAACCATGTTGAAGTGGAATATCTAAGTAATTACAAATCTTCTTTTCTTGCTTCATCACCTCAATTACATCCATAGGAAATCCAGTTGGGTAAGCATAATGCAATCTTATCCATTCAATTCCATCTACTTTACATAATTCTTTAAGTAGCTCTGCTAAAGCCCTTTTTTTGTAAAGATCTAATCCATAATATGTTAAATCTTGAGCAATAAGCATAATCTCTTTAACTCCTTTTTTAGCCAACGACTTTGCATTGGTTACTAAATCTTCAATTGGAGTTGATCTATGCTTTCCACGCATTAATGGAATAGCACAAAAAGAACAAGGCCTATCACAACCTTCAGCAATTTTTAAATATGCATAATGATGTGGTGTAGTTAATAATCTTTCACCTACTAATTCATGTTTATAATTAGCATTTAAAGCTCTTAAAATATTGGGAAGTTCCTTAGATCCAAAATAAGCGTCAACATCTGGTATCTCCTCTTCAAGTTGATCTTTATATCGCTCGGATAAACATCCTGAAACATATACTTTTTCTACTAGGCCTTCCTTCTTTGCATCTACAAAATCTAAAATAGTATTAATCGATTCTTCTTTCGCACTTTCTATAAAACCACATGTATTAATAATTACTATGGAAGCATCATTTACCTTAGACTCATGCTCTACTTCAAATTTATTAGCTTTCAATTGTGCCATCATCACCTCAGAATCATATAAATTCTTAGAGCAACCCATTGTCACCACATTTACTTTATTTTTTTTTAATGTTTTGGTCTTCATTGTTATGAATTAAATGATGATCCACTAAAAAGAGCATCAATAAAGGCATTTGTATTAAAAACTTGTAATTGATCTACTTTTTCGCCAACACCAATATATTTGACTGGAATTTTAAATTGATCTGATATTCCAATTAAGACTCCACCTTTAGCAGTTCCATCTAATTTTGTTATAGCTAAAGCATTTACTTCAGTAGCTTTTATAAACTGTTCAGCTTGTTCGATAGCGTTTTGTCCTGTTGATCCATCTAAAACCAGTAATATTTCGTGAGGAGCATCAGGAATAACTTTTTGCATCACGTTTTTAATTTTAGTTAATTCATTCATAAGGTTTACCTTATTGTGTAATCTACCAGCAGTATCAATTAAAACTACGTCTGCATTATTTGCTTTAGCGCTTTGTAAAGCATCAAAAGCAACAGAAGCTGGATCAGATCCCATTTTTTGCTTTACAATAGGTACGCCTACTCTTTCTGACCAAATTGTTAATTGTTCTACTGCTGCGGCTCTAAAAGTATCTGCTGCACCTAGTAAAACACTTTTTCCATTATTTTTATATTGATGCGCCAACTTTCCTATTGTTGTAGTTTTCCCTACTCCATTAACACCAACTACCATAATAACATAAGGCTCATTTGAATGCGGAGTTTGAAAATTTGATATGTTTTCAATATTATTTTCAGATAACATTTCTGAAATTTCTTCTTTAAGTAAATTATTAAGTTGATTTATTCCAACATATTTTTCATTTTTTACTCTTTCTTCTAGCCTCTTGATGATTTTTAAAGTTGTTTTAACACTTACATCAGAAGAAACTAGAACCTCCTCTAAATCATCAAGGACTTCTTCATCAACTTTTGATTTCCCAGCAACAGTACTAGCAATTTTAGAGAAAAAACTTTTTTTTGTTTTTTCTAAGCCGTGATCAAGATCCTGCTTTTTTTGTTTTGTAAAAAAACTTTTCCAACTCATAATTTATTAAATAAAAAAGCTCTTTCCTTATACAAAAGAAAGAGCTTAAAATTAAAACATTTTTAAAACTATTAAAACCAGTCTTTAAGTCTGTCGTTATGAATAATTTCTTCTTTAAAAGTATATGATCCAGATTTTGGAGACTTCACCATCTTAATTACTTTCGAGTGTTGTTTCCCTCCTCCTTTTTGTAAAGATGCTACAGATTTCTTAGCCATGATTCAATTATTTAATTTCTTTGTGTAGTGTATACTTCTTCAGAATTGGATTATATTTTTTTAACTCAACTCTGTCAGGTGTATTTTTCCTGTTTTTAGTAGTAATGTATCTAGAAGTACCTGGCACTCCACTTTCTTTGTGTTCCGTGCATTCTAAAATTACTTGTACTCTATTTCCTTTCTTAGCCATTTTATTAAATTATGGGTGGCAAATATAAATTATTTATTCTTATCCACAAGATTACAAATGTTTTATTTACTTTCATAATTGAATCACTAAAATCAATTGAATATATTTGAAAAATTTTTAAAATGAAAAAAATTATAATTATCTCCTTTTCTTTTTTATTTTTTTGTTGCCAATCAAATTCAAAAAAATCTGACTCAAAAAAAGATATTAATTTAGAAAATTCGTCATTTTACGGGACAATAATTTCTGAAGATTCTGTAAAAAGTTTAATTTCAGAAAAAGAGACTCTTAAAAAATTAGGTTCGAAGTCTTGTAAACTTTCTGGACAAATAATTGAAACTTGTAGTATGAAAGGTTGTTGGATGTCTCTTGACATAGGGGGAGATACATTGTTTGTCAAATTTAGAGATTATGCATTTTTTGTTCCTAAGGACAGTGTTGAAGGAAAAAGAGCAATTATCCAAGGAGATTTATTTTTAGATACTGTTTCTGTTGAAATGTTAAAACATTATGCAGAAGATGCTGGAAAAACAGAAAAAGAAATAGCTCAAATAACCGAACCCAGTTATAAGTTAGGTTTCACTGCTGATGGAGTAATTATTAAATGATGAGATTTTTTTTCTGTCTTTTATTTCTGTCTTCTATCATTGGATGTAAAAATAAAGACGAATCAGATACTAAAAGTAAAGTCATTATTAATCCCAACCCTACTAGTGAAATGGCTCAACAAATGCGGGATATGACCTTAGATTTAGAAAAAATTAAATCAAGACTAGAAAACAATGAACTTTTAGGAAAAGATCTTTTAAATTTTAAATTAATTCATAAACAAAAAGTTACAGATATCTCTTTTAACAAAATTCACATTGAGCCTATGTCTAAATCATTTGCATTCTCTGTCGATGAATTTAATAAAGAACCTAATATTAAAAATTATTCAATCATAATCAATAATTGTATTAGTTGTCATAATCTCTCTTGTCAAGGTCCTTTAGAGAAAATCAATAAGCTAAGAATAACACCATGATAATTAATTTAGAAAAATTATTTTTCTTATTAATTATCAATTTAATTTTAATTTCTTCAAGTTGTCAAATAAATAGTAAATGGGCAGATTTTAAAATTTTAAACTGCGAACCTGTTAGAGAAAATTATCTGTGGGCTGCAAGGACTGAACTAACTAATTTGCAGTATAAAGAGTTCTTATGGCATATTAAAAAAGATCTTGGTGATAGTGTTCATAGAATAATGATTCCTGACACCAATTGCTGGAATAAAAATTTAAGTTATAGTAGTCCATATATTCATTACTATCTACAAGATTCAAAGTACAACGAATTTCCGTTAGTTGGCATATCACATAATCAAGCAAAAGCGTATTGTGAGTGGCTGACAAGAATTTTAAATCAGGTTTATCAAGAAGATGAAAAACATCCTGTATATGAACTTGTAGTAAGACTTCCAAATGAAGAAGAATGGGAAAATGCTGCTAAAGCTGGAAATCCTTCAGCAATATTTCCTTGGGAAGGAACTAAATTAAGAAACCAAGAAAAGAAATACGAAAGCAATTTAATGGCAAATTTTTTAAGAGGCAAAAATCAAGTTAATTCAACTACAGATAATATCAATAAAATAATGGATGTAATTGCACCTGCAAAATCATATTGGCCAAATGATTTTGGTTTGTACTGTATGAGCGGAAATGTTGCAGAAATGATTGACAAACCTAGAAGAACAAAAGGTGGAAGTTGGGGAAGTAACCCATTATTTATAGAAATCAACTCAAAAGATGAATTTAAAGGATGGGGAAAACCATCTCCTAAAATTGGATTTAGATACTTTATTGAAATAATAGAATTCAAAAACAAAAATAAAACTAAAGAAATAAAAATAAATGCTAAATACATAGAGTCATTATTATCTAAATTAACTTCAGACAGTATTTATGTAGGAAAGTTTGAAGTAACTAACCAGTTATACCATCATTTTATTGGCGAAACAGGTCAACTAAACCATGCTTCCAAAAACTTAAACTGGGCAGGTAATATAAAATACCCCTCTCGTCTTATTAGAAACTATTCTAAACATGAAGATTATTTTAACTATCCAGTGGTAAATATTAGTAGAGAGTCAGCAATAGAGTTTTGTAAATGGCTAACTATTAAATACAATTCATTTGGAAAAAAAAAATTAGGAAATATAACTTTCCAATTACCTACAGAAATGCAATGGGAGAATTTTGCAAAAGTAAATTTGATAAATAGTTCCTTATTTAGTAAAAGAAAATACTTGCGTAATTCAAAAGGAGTCTTTTTATGCAATTACAATCCTGTAGAAGAACGTTGGATTTTAGATAGTGATAAAGATTTTTTAAAACCAGGGTTAACCAAAGAGCAAATAAGAGAAGCAGGAAAACTGGATGGATTTGAATTTACATGTCCGGTTGATAGTTATTTCAAAAACGAATATGAATTATATTGTATTTACGGTAATGTATCTGAAATGGTTTTAAATAAACCAATCTCCAAAGGGGGAAGTTGGGCTAGTTTTAGAAATGAAATTATTGTAAAATCAGATGAAAAATTCTTTACACCAAATCCTTACACTGGATTTAGATTTATTGCAGTAGAAAATTAAAATTCTTTAAATAATTCTGATTGTTTTTTCATTGCTAATTCAATTTCTTTAGTTGTTCTTGGAACACAAGCAGAAAGATTTTCTGGCTCTGAGTTTGTAATTAGAATATCATCCTCAATTCTAATACCTATATTCCACCACTTTGGATCACAAGGTGAACCTTGCTTAATATAAATGCCAGGTTCAACAGTAATTACAGTATTGGGCTGAAAGTTACCCATAGTTCCTGGGTCATGAACATCTAAACCCAAGTAATGCGAAGTTCCGTGCATAAAATATCTCCTAATTTCAAATGGAGATTTAATAATCCCTAATTCTTGTAATCTTTGAGAAATCACTGTTGTTGCAATTGTGTTGGTAATATAAAAAGGATTTCCAGGCCTACACTCTGCAATAGCCTTTTCTTGGGCTTCAAGAACAATATCATAAATAATTTTTTCTTCTTTTGTATATTTTCCATCAACTGGGATTGTTCTAGTGACGTCTGCAGTATATCCATGATATTCTGCACCAACATCGCTTAAGAGTAAATGATTCCCTTTCATTGTTTTCCTATTAGTTGTGTAATGAAGAATACAGGAATTTTCTGCAGCACCTACAATGGATGGATAACCAGGGTATTCAGCACCCTTTAATTTAAATACTGCTTCAACTACAGCTTCTGCTTGATATTCCTTCATTCTTGGTTTAAGGACTTTCATTAACTCGTTTTGAGCATCACATGTTATTGATATTGCTTTTCTTAATAAAACCAGTTCTTCTTCCGATTTAACTTCTCTTAACTGAGCCATCCAATTTTTGATTTCATTTTCATTAATATTAAACTTATCATATAAGTGAGTACCATTAAAATCTTTATTAAATATAGATAGATGACCTAACTTATAATTATCATGGACAAACAAAGAGTCAATAGTAGATAAATCGATTTTAGCCCAATTAAATTTATCAATATCAAAAGATTTTTCTAATTCAAGAAATTTTTCAGAACCTTTAATACCTAATTTTTTACCAACCCAAATTTCTGAGTTTTCATTTCTTTTTTTAATTAGTAATAGTTCACTAATAGTGTCTTGATCTAAAACTACTGGAGTTTTAAATAAAACTAAAGCACTATTAGGTTCATTTAATCCTGTTAAGTAATAAAAATTTGGATCTTGATGAAATTCATAATCAACATCGTTAGATCTAACCATACTTTTTCCAGAATAAAAAATAGCCATACTATTTTCAGGTAAAAAAGTTTTAACAGCCTTTCTTCTATCTAAATGAAATTTTGCAGGGAGTAAATCTGTATCATATATGCCGAAATCAACAAATTTATCATCAATTAAGGAATTATTATATTCTTGTGAGAAAGTATAAAAATGAAAAAGTATAATAAAAAATAAAAAGGTTATATATCTCATAATTCCATTTACTAAAGTAGTAAGGATTTTTGAGAAAAATATAATTTACATTAATCCGTTCGCTTTGGCAGAAGCCAAAACTGCAGAAATACCTTTTTTATTAATAGTTCTAATAGCTGCAGCAGAAACCTTAAGGGTTATCCATTTATTTTCTTCAGGAATAAAAAACTTCTTAGTTTGAAGGTTTGGATAAAACTTTCTTTTTGTCTTTCTATTGGATTTTGAAACGTTATTTCCGCTAATAACTTTCTTCCCTGTAATTTGGCAAACTCTAGACATTTTATTAAAAATTTGAGGTGCAAATTAAGTTCATTTTTATGGGATTAGCAAATATTAAATCAAATATCATCTTCTCTTTTTTTGCTGTTGCTTAGCTACATCTTCCAAACGTTGTTGAAAACGAGATTTCTTTTTAATTTTTTTCTTATTTGACTCTATTTTTTCTCTGATTTTATCCTCATCAATAAGGTATTTTTTAATACCCCACATAATTCCAATATTCATAATATTTCCACAGAAATAATAATAACTAAGTCCTGATGAATATTTATTAAAAATGAAAATGAACATTATTGGCATCATGTACATAATTACCTTCATGTTTGGCATTCCAGGTTGAGTTGGTGCCATTTGACTACTATTAGTCATCGTGTAAATTAAAGTGGAACCTGCCATCAATAAAGCAAATAAGCTTATGTGGTCGCCATAAAGAGGGATTGTAAAGCCAAAGTCAAAAATAGAATCAAAAGAACTTAGATCCTCAGCCCACAAAAAACCCTTATGTCGTAAACTTAAACTAGCTGGAAAATATCTAAAAACAGCAATTAAAATAGGCATCTGAATAATCATAGGAATACAGCCAGCCATAGGGTTTACACCAGTCTGTTTATATAAAGCCATAGTTTCCTGCTGTTTTTTCATAGCTGTATTTCTATCAGTTTTACCTTCGTATTTAGCGGTAATTTTACTCATCTCAGGCTTAATAACTTTTGTTTTAGCAGTTGACATGTAATTTTTATAAGTCAATGGCATTATTACAATTTTCACAATAATAGTTAGCAATAATATTACCAATCCTAAATTAAATCCTGAAGACAATAAAAATTTAAAAACAGGATCAATTAAATATCTATTTACCCATGCAAAAACACTTCCTCCAAGATTGATTAACCCTTCAATTTCACTATCATAGGTTTCTAATAAATCATAATCATTTGGAATAAATAAGAATTTAAAAGCAACATTACCTCTTGATGGAATAGATGATTTAGAAGCGTAAGAATCGGTATACTTGTCATCTTCTAGATTACGATGTACTATTTTACTTTTACCTAGTCCCTGCTCATTCTCACTTAATAAAATTGAAGAGAAGAATTTATGTTTAAAAGCGATCCAATTTATATTACTTTCCAAATCTTCTTCATTGTCTGAAGTTTCAGAAAGCCAGTCTCTAGTAGTTCCAAAATATCTATACATAATTGTACAAATCATTCTCTCGTCTTCAGCAAGTTTTTCAGTTGAAAGCCCTTTCATTGACCATTTTAAATCTACATCTGACTTAATATCATTTTCAATATTATGATAATCAATATTAAAATCAACATCATATTTGTTTTTTGATAAATGGTAAGAAAACTCTAGGTATTTATCTATAGAACCTGCGTTTGCTCTAAAAACTAAAACACTATCATTTTGAGTTACTAGATTAAAGAATAAATCTTTTGTTTCAACTGGAACAACTTTTTCTGCATCAACTATTGTTAAACTCATTTGAGATGATTCCTTTTCAAAAAGAGATAATGGCTTATTCTCATCGTTTATAAAGCTATTATAAGTTCTATATTTAAATAATCCATTATTGTCCAGTTCAACCATTTCAGCATTACTAATTCTTGCACCTTTAGAAGTAAAAGAAACTTTAATTTTATTATTTTCTAGCGTATATTCTTTTTCATCACCATTAACAGAATTATAAAAAATACCATAGTTTTCAATCAGTTCCTCAACTTGCTTTTGTTCGAGAAGTTTTTTATAAATAACATTATCAGCAGAATCAATTTCAGTAATAGATGTAGTATTCTCTAGATTTTCAGATTCAAAAACATTTTTTTTGTTATCTAATGAGTTTTGTTGTGGAGTATTTTCGTTAGCTTCATTTGCAATAGGTTGCTCATCGGGCTGGTTTAAAAACATAAATGCCATAACAACAGCACCTATCAGAATTAAACCAGTTGTAGTATTTTTATCCATTATAAAAGAAATTAATTGGCAAATATATTTTTTCTAAATCAAAAATGTAAGTGAATATCAATTATTAATAGGAAATCATGCATTAACTTATTGAAACAACGTTGATAACTTTGTGAATAAAGGAAAAATGAATAGTCACTAAAGCTTATTAACATAAAATATTTTTGTAGAAAAGAATATCTAAAATGTTTGCAACTTTATTTGTAAAAAAAAGAATAACTCACAAGATATTAGCTAAGCAGTTTGTTCATAGAACACTAATTGCATTAGATGAGACTTTTGAAGATTTTTTGGATGCCATTTATAATGACTCCGAATTAAAGTCATATCCCGATTTAAATTACAAAGATCCAAAAGTATTAATGTTTATAATTATAGCAGGCAATATTCGTTTTTTTGAAAGAATACTATCTAGTCATGAAGAAAATACAATTTGCAATTCAATTATTCTTGAAATGAGTGAAGTTTTTGAAATGGATTTTAATATAATGAAAGAAGAGTTAGAGAGCTACAGTTCCTTTATTTCAAGAGTAAATCATCCATCCAAAAATATTTTATACGGCATGTCTAAAGCTGTTTTTTTTAAATTTAAACTTGGCAAATATCAGGATGAATATTTTGCACAACTCAATACTCCAAATCCTGTTTTTCTTAAAAAAATTGATGTTTTAATTGAGAATTTTATTTGGGATTGGAAAACAATTTTTGAAAAATCTAAGATTTCTTACTAGTTATTTTAGTCCAAAGTTCTTAATAGCCATTTCTTTTATATCATTTCCAATTGCTAAACAAGCGGTTGCTGCCGGTGAGGGAGCATTTAAAACATGTATACTATTTGAAGTTAATTCTATTCTAAAATCATCTTTAGTATCGCCATTTTGACTTAGTAATAAAGCCCGAACTCCTGCTCTACCCTGCTTAATGTCATTCATAGTTAAGGAGGGTATTAATTTCTGAAGTGTTTTTAAGAATAACTTTTTTGAAAAAGCTCTCCTGTATTCATTAATTCCATAGGATGCATTTTTCATAAAGAGTTGCCAAGTTCCAATATAAGTAAGAGCATTTAAAGAGTCATTCAGACTGAAATCTGTTTTATTATAACCTTCCCTTTTAAAGCTAAAAACTGCATTTGGACCACACTCGACATCTCCATTTACCATTCTTGTAAAATGGACTCCTAAAAATGGAAAAGCTGGATCTGGAACAGGGTATATAAGATTTTTTACTTTATATTTTGCATGGTCTTCTAATTCGTAGTAATCACCTCTGAAACCTACAATTCTTTCCTTTAATGGAATGCCATCATTTTTAGCTAATCTATCGGCTTGGAGACCACCACATACAATTAAGTACTTTGATTTAAATTCAAATTCCTTAGTCCTGATAATTTTAATATCACCATCATTATCAATATTCATGACTTCTTGTGACAAAATAACTTTACTATTTTCATTTAATCCACAAGCAACTTCTATCATCTTATTTGTAGCCTGAACATAATCGATTATACCAGTACAAGGGACCCAAATCCCCGCTATACCATTAACTTCGGGCTCTAAATCCATTATCTGTTTTGAATTAATCTTTTCAATTCCTTCCGTATTATTTTCTAAACCATTATTGTAGATTTTATCTAAAAACTTTAGCTCTTTCTTTTTAGTAGCAACAACAACTTTTCCACAAACATCATGATTAATTTTATGTTCTTTTGAGAACTTAACTAGTTCATGTCTACCTAAAACACAGTTTCTTGCTTTATTAGACCCTGGTGTATAATATAGTCCTGAGTGAATAACTCCCGAATTATTCCCTGATTGATGTTTAGCAAGATGATCTTCCTTTTCAATTAGAAGTAAATTTTTATTTGGAAAATGTTGTTGTAATTTATAAAATGTAGCTGCACCTACAATACCTCCGCCAACTACAGTAATGTCGTAAATTTTATCCATAAGATTCTAAAATAATTTCTTCTTTAGGAACTTGAAAAAGCAATATTAAACCGATTATAAAAAAAACTACTAATGCAACAATTGAATTTCTCATACTGCCTGTAATCTGTTCAATAAAACCATATGAAAACATTCCTATTACAATACCTAATTTTTCTGAAATATCATAAAAAGAAAAAAATGAGGAAGTATCTTTTGTCCCTGCTGGAATATATTTTGAGAAAGTACTTCGTGATAGTGATTGAATACCACCCATTACCAAACCAACAAAACCGCAAACAAAATAAAAATGTATTGGTTCATAAACTACGAAGGCAGTTAAGCACAGAATAATCCAAATAAAAACAACTAGTTTGAGTGCAAAAAGATTGCCTTTCAATTTAGAAATTCTTGCTAATAAAAGAGAACCTGGAATAGCTATTAATTGAATTAATAATATGCTAATAATTAAACCAAGTTTTGAATTGTTCTCTTCACCCCAATTAATTTCTTTTGTTCCAAAGTATACAGCTACCAACATAATAGTTTGTACTGCCATACTGTAAACAAAAAATGAGTATATGAATCTTTTAAGTCTTTTAGTCTTAATTATATATTTTCTAACATTATTAAGCTCTAAGATTCCTTTCTGATACGTTGACTTTTCATTGATTTTAATTCTATTCCCTTTAGGAAGACTTTTAAAAGTTATTTGAGAAAATCCAAACCACCAAAAACCAGTTAATGCAAAGCACATTCTTGTGTAAAAAGAGCGTTGATCTTCCGGTGCAGTAAAAATTAAAAATAAGCAAAATAAAAGGAGAATTACACTTCCAAAATAACCCATAGAAAAACCTCTAGCTGATAAGCTATCATGATCTTTTTTATGGGCTATTTCAGGTAGAAATGCATTATAAAAAACTAAACTACTCCAAAATCCAATTCCTGTAATAACAAATAAAAGCATACTAATTTCCAAATGATTTTTATCAAAAAATGAAAGGAGTACACATGAAAATGAACCCAGATAACAGAAGAATTGCATAAATGCTCTTTTATTTCCAGTAGAATCTGCAATACCAGATAAAATTGGAAGAATAAAAACAAGGAGTAAGAAATAACAAGAACTTAATAAAGTGATAAGTGCGGTATTAATAAATTCGAATCCAAAGAAAATAACTTTCTCATCAACATAACCCTCATAAAAAATTGGAAAAATTGCACTAGATATTACTAAAGGATAAACTGAATTTGCCCAGTCATAAAAAGTCCAGGCTTTTTGAATCTTTTTATTTCCTTTATTCACTGAATTACTCTATTATAATAAATTCAACTCTTCTATTCTTAGCCATGCTAAACATAGAAGATCCTTTTGAAGCAGGCTTATCAGATTTAAAATTTTGAGTGTTTAATCTTTCAGACACAATTCCATTTTTCATTAAAAAATCTTTTACAGATTTCGATCTATAATCACCTAGATTTATTAGTTTCATATTTTCTGGATCATCTTTAATAGCTTCTGTTTCCAGATTATCAGTATGCCCATTAATACTTAAGTTTAAGTCTGGATTATCTTTTAATATTTTTACCAAATTATTTAATTTGTCATCAAACATTGGATCTAATGTGTAACTCTCTACATCAAAATATATTGAATGTTTTTTTAGTTTCGTATCTAATGGCAAACTTTCATCTAAGTCTACTTCTAAATGGTATACAATAGATTCTCTTTTTTTTCTTCCATCATTATTACAATTACAGGAAGATGGGTCATCAGTCAGACTAACCTCAATTTTATCAATGTAATAATAAGCTTCAGCAAGCTGAACGCCAGTTAAATCATTTGGTTTTAATAGCTTTTCATATTTAGTGTCTTTATTGTTATAAAAATTTCCAATAGTGATATATTTCTCTTTTCCATCTGCATTATAAATCCCACATATCTTCTCCCATTTATATCTGGATTTAAAAATTTTATTTTCTTGGTCTTTTAATACTTTGTCAAGTTCAGATTTATCACTGAAAATAATATCTCCTTTTTTATCTAATGAAAGTGGTGTTTCGCTAAAGTGAATGCCTATATTATCTATTGCATATCTGCTTAAATCTGCCAAACTTATATGAACATTAATACAATAGTCTAATCCGCTAGTTAGTGACTTAACTAACTTTGTTTGTAAATAGGTTCTAGGTTTTTTATTGTTGTAACTAAAAGTTAAAATACCTGCATAATTATCTCCATCTTTAGGATACTCCTTGCCATAAATATTTTCAGGAACAGAAATATCACCCTTAATACTTTTAGAAAAAAGATCAGCATTAAGAGCAGTAGGAGATTGCCAGTCACTAGCAAAATTAATTTGGCTTAATTTTTTTAACTTTCCTTCTATACTTTCAAAACTTGAATTAAGAACTAGATTATTATCATCTTGCCCCATATAAGAAGAAATAAAAAAAACTATATATATAAAAGTAATTATTTGATTTCTCATTTTTTAATTAATTAGATTTAATACTGTTGATAAAACATTTAACCTTTTCTGGATCAGTATCTGGATAAACACCATGACCTAAGTTAGCAATATGTCTAGTGTTAGCAAACTTATCAAGCATTTCTTTAGTCTTTTTTTCAATTAAATTAAAATCTCCGTATAAAACACAAGGGTCTAAATTACCTTGAAGAGTTTTGGTGTTATCAAAGAGTTTTATAGAGGATTCAATATCCATTGTCCAATCTAGACCAATAGTATTACAATTTAGATCTTTCATATTTTCGAGAGCAAAAAAGGCACCTTTGCTAAAACTAGTAATTGGAACATCATTAATTGAATTACAAATAATCTTTATGTATTTCATACCAAACTCATTGTAATATTCAGGTGATAAAATACCAGCCCAAGAGTCAAAAATTTGAATCATATCAACTCCAGATTCAATTTGCAACTTTAAATATTGTATTGTAATTGTAGTTATCTTTTCTAAAAGAAGATGTGATAATTCTGGTTCTCTATATAAAAAACTTTTAGCCTTGCTAAATGTTTTAGATCCCTGACCTTCTATCATATAAGCAAAAATAGTCCATGGAGAACCTGCAAAACCAATTAGAGGAACTCTTTGAGAAAGTTCTTTTTTAGTAATTTTTATTGCTTCAAAAACATAAGATAATCTGTCTTCTAAATTATTAATATTTAAAGAAAAAATATCGTTTTGATTTAAAATTGTTTTGGGAAAATAAGGACCTTTATTTTCAACCATTTCATATTTCAGCCCCATAGCCTGTGGAACAACTAAAATATCAGAAAAAATTATTGCAGCATCTACATCAAGAATATCTACTGGTTGAATTGTGACTTCAGCTGCAAGTTGGGGTGTTTCCACCAATTCTTTAAACCCACTCAAAGAATTTCTAATTTTCCTATATTGGGGAAGAATTCTTCCCGCTTGTCGCATTAACCACACAGGAGTTCTTTCAATATTTTCGCCTTTAGCAGCTCTAAGTATTAAATCATTCTTTAAATTCATGGTGTAAATGTATAAAAGACTAACAATAAAAAATAAAATCCATGAAATCAGATCAATAAAAATTATCCTATTATTTATTTTGTTTTCTAATTTTCAAAAATATTGGTCACAATCCAATTTAGCAAATAATTATTCAAATGATACCATTGTTGTAATAACAACAAAGGAAAATAAAGAAATAAGAGGTTTATTAATTAGCAAAGACGAAAATGTATTTATTTTAGATATTGCAAACGAAAATAAGATTTTTAATAAAGATGAAATTATTTCCTACAGGTTTATTACAAGAAATCAAATTAAATCCATTAAAGAGTTTGAAAATCCGAATCCTATTTATACAAAATATTGTTATTTACCCTCAGCTTATATTGTTGAAAAAGGATCTATAACTTCCAACTATCATTATTTCATAACAAGTAATTCGAAAATTGGCTTGCATGAAAATTTTGAATTCTCAATTGGAAATTTATTAATTTTTAATATTTTTTCTACTTTTACTTACTCAAAAGAAATATCTACATCGTTTAAAGCCGGTGTTTCAATAATTGGTAATTTTGATGTACTAAGCTCTTCAAGTGGTACTAGTAATAGTGACTTTAATGGTATCGGAATTATACCCAGAATTACTTATGGTGATAAACTTAAAAATACTACAATTGGAATATTTGTATATCAATCTAGTTTTACTGGCTTTTTTTATGGTGGTTATTTAGCAAGTCAGAAAAAAATTTCGGAGAAATTTACATTAGCAGCTGAAATTGCAGGAATCAAATTTGAAAATTATTACGGTTTAGTGAATAATTTAATAATTAATTTTATGAGGAATTCTAGTGAGAATTGGAGTTTTGGAGTTAGTTTAATTAATGTAGATTTTATTCCAGTTACAACTGGAAACGATATTACACCAATCCCATACATTGGGATTCAAAGAAAGTTTTAACTATCTAGTTAATAAAACATAACCTTGAAAGCTTTTTTCTTCTTCTGAAGAACTATCTATCAAATCTACTCTCCAAATATATGAATCTGAAGGTGCCTCCTTGTTTATAAACGTACCATCCCAACCGTCATCTTCACCAAATAAGTCAGTTTGAAAAACTAGCTCACCCCATCTATTGAATATTTTAAAAGAATAACTATCGACTGATATTTTATCACCTACGGGAAAAAATACATCATTTAGACCATCACCATTTGGAGTAAATGAATTTGGCATATAAAAAACATATTCAGCTTTGACATAAAGTGTTCCAAATGTAGAATCTGAACATCCGTTCTGATTTTCAACATATAATTTAACGTTATATTGTTGTTCAATAGTTCCATCAAAATCAAAGGTTGGATTTTGGTTAGTATCAGTGCCAATTATAGTGTTTGTACTGTCATAAAAAGTCCAATTAAATGATATCACGTCTAAACTTGATGTATCTAAAAACTGAACTCTAGGAGATAGTATTGACACTGGATTTGGGGTAGAAACAAAACCTGCAAGTGGATAGTCATACACTTCAATATAATCAGAGTATGAGATTTCATTCTTGCATCCGTTTGAATTTGTGACTTCTAATGAAACATCATAACTTCCAGGAGTGTTATAAAAAGTTGACACAGTATCTAAATTAGTAGAATTAATAGTATTTCCAAGATCCCATTGACAGCTGAAAACTTGTGACAAATTAGTATTGTTTTGAAAATTTATTTTAACTGGCCAACATCCACTTGTTATATCAGATGAAAAATTTACTACTGGCAAATCAAACCATGAAATTAGAATAGAATCTTTTTCAGATGGTGTTTCACAATTGTCTGTTAGTGTTAAATAATAATAGGTGTTATTTCTCAGTGGAGTAGTATAAGCTGTACTCTGATTACTAAAGTTAGATCCATTTGTATATGACCATGAGAAATTATAGGGCCCTGAATCACCACCTAAACCAGATGCATTAAGGTTAACACTATCTCCTGGGCATATGCTATCTGGAGGTGTGAAATTTATAGATAAAGATGGGTTTACAAGAACTAATACTGAATCAATTTCAGAAGTACAATTTAAACTATCTTCTACAGTTAAACTGTAATACTGAGAAGCTATTGGGGAGACACTATGTGGACCACTCCCTGAAAATCCATTATTCCAATTATAAATGTAAGGCGATGTGCCTCCAGAAACTGAAGAGCTAATTAAAGCTGTTCCTCCTGTACAGATTGTTGTATCAATACTTAATAAAGCTAATAGAGGGTCGATATCGGGAATTGTAATAGCCGTATCTGCATAACATCCAGTGGTGTCCAAAGATCTTAAAACATAATTACCTGCACTTAAATTATTAAAGACGACTGAATCCGTAACATTACTATCAATACCAAAAGTATTATTGCTAAAACCATCCAGAAGTTGAATTATCCAAGGAGGACCATCTGTACCACCAGGCATTGCGGTTATTGAGGCATCACTGCCTCCGAAACAAGTTATTCCATTAATTGATGGTAGAGGTTTATCACATGTGTCACAAAGAACATTAATAAATATACTGGCAGTATCAGTACATCCTCCATTTAAATCTGTTACTACCACATTATAATAGGTACTAACAAATGGTATAGAATAGGGACTTTGATCTGACATACTAGAAAGAAAAGATGGAGGAGTCCATTGAAAACTAAAGTTATTTGGATCAGGAATGGTAGGACATGTTTTAAAAGTAGTAACTGGTCTTTTATTATCTGCAAGAGGTGCAGTTAAACTTGGACAGACATTATTTAAATCACTTTTTATATTTAAAGATGTATTGTAAGGAAATATTTGATGCGGAACAGACCAGTTATTAGTGTAAGCATTATTGGCAGTGTTGTCAAAACAAACTTCAACTACTAAATTTGAAATACCATCCCACTCATAAGCAGTTGTAAGAACAAATTGATTTACTCCTATTGCAATTGTTACATTTTGTGGGCTAAATACAGTTGTTAGTCCACCTTGCCATGTATTAAGGGTGTTTTGATTTGTACAACCCATTTTAATAGTATAATTAGGGAAAATTGCGGCAGCATTGTTTTGAGCAATAGCATCCCAAGCAATTTCAGTTATTTTACCTCCAGCAAATCCGGAGGCTATTAATTCAGCAGCTCTAAATAAATACTGCTCTTTTACTGACTCATAATAAAAACCAAAAGGTGAAGGATATTGTGTGCCACTATTAGAACCCATATCAGTACCTATACTTTGAGAAGAAGTAGGAGCATTACAAGACGTTGCTCCACTAGGTCCGCAAAATGCAGGAACACCACCTCCAAGTCCAGCATCTAAATACACAGTGTCTCCGCAAAAAACATTTGTATCACTAGCAGTTAGTGTTATGTCAGGAGAATAAGCAGGTAAAACGTTTACACTTAAAGTATCTACTTTAACGCAACCTAAATTACTAACTATGGTTAATTCATATTCATAAAGCCCAGGAATTGAGGAATTAAATTCAGGTGTTGCAGTATTGGAATTAGTTAAAAAAGTTGCAGGACTCCACTGGTAACTATAATTTCCATTAGGGAATGGTGAAGCATTAAATTGTATTGATGAATTTAAACAAGTTGTAGTTGCAGACTGAGTTAAAGAATAATTAAAATCTGGTACGACATCAACAGATATTGTATCGGTATTTGAACATCCACCTGAAAGATTACTTACAACTTTATAAACTGTTGAATAAGCAGGATTTATAACAGGGTTAGAACAACCATTACAAGAAAAATTATTTCCTAAAGAAATAGGATCTCCACTAATTACACTCCAATTAAAATTAGAACCTCCAGATGAATTTAAAAGTGTAGGAACTCCTTGACACATAGTAACATCAGGTCCTGCATATGTACTTGAAATAACAGTTAAACCAATTGCAGAGGAAGTAGTACCAACTGTTGGACAAGCATTATCATTTACTGTAACACTAATTGTAGTGAAAGGGTTTGTGCCTGGTAAAACTACCATGCAAAAACTTGCAGTTATAGGCGAAAAGAAACCATTTTGAGTTACTGTAGATCCAGGAAATAGTTGAGTAATATTAGAATTTACAAAAAGGGAGTCTGTTGGATTTGCGTCTGTAAATTCCATATCAAAGCAAATACTATCACCATCACAGGCTTGAATATCAAAAGGACCTGTTAATATACCATTTCCGTAAAAATTAATAATTCCTCCAACAGGTGGAGATGGACCAATATTTGTACAAGCAATAATTTCAAATTGAAAATCTTGCATAATACTTCCAACTAAATCTCCATTAGAGTTAAATTCTTCAATTAAGACTACAACTACAAAATTACCTTGAATTGTTGGTGTAAAAGTTATTTCACCAGTATTCGGGTTTATAGCAATTCCATTAATAGGTGACGGACCTGTGTAACCAGCAGCGTATGGTGCTGAAACACCTGGTTGCTCAAGAGCATCAACCAATGAAAAGTGTAATGAGTCTCCGTCGGGTTCAATAACTCCGAAATTATAATTCACAGGTTGATTAATACAATTGTAAGGAATTGGCTGAGATGTAATTATAGGTGAGGAATTGGCAGGTGCAGTTACGCTATTAAGAACAGTTTCAAAGTAATAATCATTTGAAATACCAACTAAGTTTACTGATTGATTTCTACAACAATCATCGTAAGAAAAAACCCAACTATCACATGGTCCAGGTAGAGTTATAGTGTCTTGCCAAACATGCATATAAACACCTGGAAATGCACCACCATTACATTCACTCTGACCTTGATTTAAAATTAATGGACATAATTGAGATACTTCGTCTTGAAAAATAACATTAGGAAGTGAAATATTTGGAGAATTGAGACCGCATGTATTTGTAGCTGTAATTTGTTCAGCTGCATTAGTCATAAATGAATTTCCACAATCTTCAAAAACTGTTAGTGTAATTACCCAAGTATTTGGACCAACATATTCATAAGTGATATTGCCACCTGGCACATGGGAAGCCATTAAATTGCCACAGAAAAAAAATAAAAAAGCTGAAAAAATTAAGTTTCTAAAATATAATATCATGCAATAAATTTAGTAAAAAATTTAATTACTGTCTTACCATATGATACATATTTTTTTTTAAAACAAAAAAACTTACTTTTTCTTGGTTTTGTTTTTTGATAATTCTCTACCAACAAAAGTTCCTTCAATAATTTGCTGCTGAAAATCTTTCATACCGCCAGGTGTATGAGGAACCATTACAGTATTATTATTTTCATTAGCACCAATAGATGTTAAAGTATCAAAGTATTGTGTCATTAAAACAAACTGCATAATCTCTTGTGGATCTACCTCTTGCAATGCTTTTTGAAAATCTTCAACAGATTCTTTAAATCCTCTAACAATTTCTAATCTTTGCTGTGCTATACCTTCCCCAGATAATCTTTTAGAATCAGCCTCAGCCTCTGCTCTTTTAACAATCCTGATTTTTTCTGCTTCAGCCTCCTGAAAAGCAGCTTCTTTATCTCTTGTAGCAGCATTTATTTTATTCATAGACGCCTTGACTAATTCATCTGGATTAATATCGGTTATTAAAGTTTTAACAATTTTATATCCATACTTATCCATTTGAGATGTTATATTGTCTCTTACAGCTAATGCAATACTATCTTTTTTCGCAAAAACATCATCCAAACCTAATTTAGGGACTTCAGCCCTTACTTCGTCAAAAATATAAGAAGCTATTTGACCATGAGGATCATCCAATTCGTAAAAGGCTTCATATACTTTTGAATCAACAATTCGATATTGAACTGATATTTTTAAAATTACAAACACATTATCTAAAGTTTTAGTCTCTACATCTACGTCAAGCTGCTGGATTCTTAAATTTTCTTTAGATGCAATTATTTCAATAAAGGGTATTTTAAATTTTAAACCCGGCTGAGAAATCCTATTAAATTTTCCAAGTCTTTGAATTACCCAAGATTGACGTTCTGGAATTATCATAATTGATTTAAGAATGAGAAATAAAATTAATAAGTACACAAAAATGTCAATATAAATCATAAAATATTTTTAAAAGATTTAATATAAATTAAGCAAAAAATTAAGGATTTATTACGTTTTCAGATATTTTTATAAAGCTTTCTACAGTTCCAAAACTCAAACTATCGATAATAATTTCAGGATTAGTTTCTACTATTCCCATTGACAAAAAAGGAATATCATGAGATTTCATTTCATTTTTAAAGACATCAATCTCAGCTTTTGCAACAGTAACCAATATTCTGCCTTGTGATTCCCCAAATAAGAATGCATCTTTACGTAATTGGTTTGGCAAGGAAATATTACAACCTAAACTTGAAGACATAGCCATTTCAACTAATGACACAAAAAAACCTCCGTCTGCACAGTCGTGAGCTGCATTAATTAGTTTTTTTTGAATTAATTGCTGTATACAACTTTGAAGATTAAATTCTTCGTCTAAATTAAAATAAGGAGCTGGAGATTTTTCGATTTTATGATACTTAACTAAGTATTCTGAAGAAGATATATCCTCAACTAATTTACCAATTAGAAATATATGATCATCTTTAAATTTAAAATTTAAACTCATTATATTTCTTACATCATCCATTAACCCAATCATTCCTATAGTGGGAGTGGGGAAAACAGGAACTTCTTTACCATTTATAACAGATTGATTGTAAAAACTAACATTACCACCTGTTACTGGAGTTTTAAATTTTTCACAAGCTTTCGACATTCCTTTAATAGCGCCAACAAATTGCCAATAAGATTCAGGATGGTATGGGTTTCCAAAATTTAGGCAGTTTGTAATTGCTGATGGGATTCCCCCAGAAACGGTTATATTTCTAGCAGCTTCAGAAACTGCAATAGCTGTGCCTACTTCAGGGTCAGCATGAACATATCTTGAATTACAATCTACAGACATCACTATCCCTTTATTGGTGCCTTTAACTAAAGCAACTCCTGCATCTGACGGATTGTTTGTGGAAACATTATTAGTTCCAACCATGCTATCATATTGTTCATAAACCCATCTTTTTGAGGCAATATTGGGTTGAGAAAAAAGAAATTCACCAACTTCAACTAAATCATTCGGCTCATTTACTTTGTTAATATTGAATTCTTTATACTTTTTAAAATATTCAGGCTCTCTGTAATCTCTTTCATATTGTGGAGCTCCACCTCCAAGAACTAATGAGGAGGGTGGCAAACTCGCAACACATTCTCCGTTTTTATAAAATTCTAAAATATCTCCCGAAATAACCTCACCAATAAGTTCACAATTCAAATCCCATTTGTCAAAAATATTTTTGACTTGAGATTCTTTCCCTTTTTCTACAACTACTAACATTCTTTCCTGTGATTCTGAAAGTAAAATCTCCCAATCTTTCATATTAGTTTGTCTTGTAGGTACTTTGTCTAAATCTATTCTCATTCCAACATTTCCGGCTGCACTCATCTCAGACGATGAACATGTTATTCCAGCTGCACCCATATCTTGCATACCGACAACTGCATCAGTTTTAGCTAATTCTAGAGACGCCTCTAATAAGAGCTTTTCTTGAAAGGGGTCACCAACCTGAACAGCGGGAAGATCATCCATTGAATCTTCTGTCATATCCTTTGACGCAAAAGCAGCACCGTGAATTCCATCTTTCCCTGTTGAAGAACCTACAATAAAAACAGGATTACCTGGACCAGAAGCAGTTGCAGAAATTAAATCATCAACTTTCATTATTCCAGCTGAAAAAGCATTAACCAGAGGGTTTTGATCATAACTTTTATCAAAAAAAACTTCACCAGAAAGTACAGGTATTCCAAAAGAATTTCCATAATCACTTATTCCCTTAACTACCCCCTTTAGAAGCCACTTGGTTCTTTGATTCTCATATGAACCAAATCTCAGCGAATTCATTTGAGCAATTGGTCTTGCACCCATCGTAAAAATGTCTCTATTTATTCCTCCAACGCCAGTAGCTGCTCCCTGATAAGGTTCCAAAGCACTAGGATGGTTATGAGACTCGATTTTAAAAGCACAAGCTAATCCATCACCAATATCAACTAAACCAGCATTTTCTTCGCCGGCTTTTACTAGCATGTGAGGGCCGTCTTTTGGAAGTTTTTTAAGCCAATGAATTGAATTCTTATAAGAACAATGCTCTGACCACATTACAGAGTAAATACTAAGTTCTGTGAAATTGGGTGTTCTTCCTAAAACATCACAAATATTTATAAATTCTTCTTTTTTTAAACCTAACTCAATAGCTTGGTCTAAGTTGGATAATTTAATTTGAGTATTGTTTGTCATTTAAAAAATATTTAACAAAAATAATTAAAGATGTAAATGATTTAATTAAAAAAATATTGATTTACTAACATTATATAAACGAATTCGATTATTTTACATTAAATAAACTTATTTAATAAAAATTTGATCTCTGTTTTATACATAATGACGATTCTTTTATTTTTAAAAAGAATTGATTTTTTTCAAATTAATGGAATTAAAAAAAATCATATTTTATTTGCTTTTCTAAGTCAAGTTTTTGCGGGATATATACTTTATATAATTTATTCACAATACTACACAGAAAGATATACTGCAGATATATTCAAATATTATGATGACAGTCTTGTACTTTACAATACATTTTTTAGTAATCCACTAGATTTTTTCAAAATTATAATAGGAATAGACTGCGATAGTGAAGATTATTTGATTAATTATTTTTCAGAAATGAATCATTGGGATACTTCATATAAAAATTCATTAATGGATGAGTCTAGGCTATTAATAAGACTAAATGCTATTTTGAATATAATTGGATTTAAAAGTTACAGCTTTAATTTAATTTCATTTGTATTTATCGGCTTTTTAGGGAAGTTTTTAATTACTAAAAATTTAGTTAAATTTTATAAAAGTATAAATCCAATAATTCTATTTTGGGGTTTGATTTTGTTCCCATCTCTAATGTTATGGAGCTCTGGAATTCTTAAAGAACCTTTAATTATTTTTTCAATTGGATTAATTTTACAATCTTTTGGAGTTTACAATAGTAAAAAAATGTCTAGTTTAATTTTAGTTTTTTTTGGTTTATTAATTATTTTCAAATTAAAGTTCTATGTTTTTATATGTTTTTTACCCGCATTGATCTCTTTTTTGATTTGTCAGAACTGGAAAATAAAACCATTAAAAGTTATTACCATAACTTCAATTTCTTTAAATCTTCTATTAGTGATTTTAAGTACTCTTAAAAACTCTTACAATCCTTTAGAAATATTATCAAATAAGCAAAATGACTTTATCAAATTAGCAGAAATTTTTAATGCTGGGAGTAGTTTTAAAATGGTTCCTATGGATCCAAATTTCAATTCTTTTTTAAGCTCTATTCCTATGGGAGTTATAACTGGATTCTTTAGACCCTTCCCATCTGATATCAATAAAATAATTCATATTCTCCCCCTTATAGAAAATATTTTTCTTTACTGTTTAATTATTTATTTATTCTACAAGTTGTTTTCATTAAAAATAAAACTTGAAACAGTATACTTAAATACGTTATTGAATTCAGTATTTTTTATATCTCTTTTATTTGTCATTACTGGAATAAGCACTCCAGTAATTGGCGCACTTGTTAGATATAAATTACCTGGAACAATATTCATAATAATCTCAATATGTTTAATACATGGTCAAACTAAGAATTATGAAAACAATTAAATTAATTACTTTTTTATTGTTGATTTCATCTTCAGGTTGCAAAAAAAAAATTGAAGTAGATCTTATTTCTCACAATGGATCTATTTATTCCTTAGACGACAACAATAATATTTATGAAGCTGTTGCAGTTGAAAATGGAAAAATAATTGCGCTTGGAAAAAATGATCAGATACTCAATAAATACACTTCAGAAAAAAATATTGACCTTAAGGGATTCACGGTATTTCCAGGGTTTATTGATGCCCATTGTCACTTTTTAGAATATGGACTTCAAAAAAATA
>Ga0208973_1000280_pt1 | contig 28623 bp, 24 predicted proteins | sample AOAMet_66_BLW_10_2_FD_188233 | JGI IMG/M metagenome (GOLD analysis project Ga0208973, IMG submission 188233) | Ammonia-oxidizing marine microbial communities from Monterey Bay, California, USA - CAN11_66_BLW_10 (SPAdes) | ecosystem: Environmental > Aquatic > Marine > Intertidal zone | place...
GTTGGCAGCATCTTCACCTTGAGGGGTGATGAGGACATTGCTTCCATCTCGCATGATGTGTGGAATGGAAAGGGTCCCGCCATTGACGGTGATTGGACAAGAGATGTCGAGAGAGCAGTTGATCTATTGGTTCAGGATTTAATCTTCATTCATTTTTTGGTCTGGGAAAGGTTCTTTGTTTAGCAATCGCATTTTCAACAACCAAAGATTATGCATGATATTCTGCCTGTGGAAGGTCAGTAGTAGACGAATGGAACTGCTCAACTTGTGGTTGGGTGATTCTGGCATTTTTGCTAATTTAGGTGTTGGTGAGATACGAAATGTTGCTATCTCTTTCTTTCCCATTTGATGGAATTGTAAATCATGCATGTCGAACATCTCCCCCCATCGCGCTATGGTCGCTTTTTCGATATCTCTTTGAGCGTCATCAAGGATTATTTGAGTGTTTTCGCTTATGTAATCGATTGCTTGTAACAGTGTTGCCTCCCTAGAATAGAGAAAGCCAGGAGGTCCATCAATTAATACCAAATCGAAAGATTCCGGTGCATTTTTTCTAAGGTATGAGCCGGTTTTGTAAGAGATATAATGTCGTCCAAAAAGTTTTATTCTTCTCAGCGGCCCAAATCGAACGTGAATATTATCCGCTAGTTTGTTGACTCGAGAGGCAGTAATTTTTCGATATCTCCTACTATTTTCGTAGGAAATGACGTGAGCTTGTGATAATTGTTCGGACCAAAATTCTGTGGAAACTCCACTGCCGAATTCAAGAATGCTCGATACCTCATTATCATCGATGTATTCTTTTAGAAATTCTAAGGTTGTAAGATTAATCGAGGCCGGGTTGATTCGGTGCTCAAAATTATCTTTGATTTCTGTCATTCAAACGCCTCTTTGTTGTTGTATAGATTTACGATCGTCCGCAGCGGTTTCAATGAAGGAAACATATCTTCCATAGACTGTGCATTCAAGAACGACGGAAACTTGAGCCGTAACAGTGCTTCGTTGGTCTACGCCAAGATACATTTGTTCAACCGCGATGAGGTAGCCATCGGTGAAATCTTGTGGGCCAACATCGAGTTGGTCGTTGATAAGAATCAAGTCATCGTCTTGAGATGCACCAAGGTCGATGGCACTTTGATTGAAGTTAGTGCTGTCAGTCAATACGCTTGCTCGGATGAAGAAAGAATCAGTCCTTGCCATATTCCTATCATGATAGTAAGAGGTGTATAAAATAATTGGTTGGTTTAGTAATAGAACATCAATATTGTTGTGTAGCTGTTACTCAGGATAACATCTTGGCCCCTGTATATCATATTCGAAGTGAGGGGTCTAAATAATCTCAACCTCTCGATTATCATTAACCAAAGACGGGTACTTTGTAAGCCAAAGAAGCGGTGAAAAAATATATTGTTCGGTATTCGTTAAACCATGAAGAAAATGATAATGCTTCAATATTGCCGGATTTAGCAATCGCGGGCAGTTGTTTCAACGGTATTTTGGACAACCACATTGACATTGATTACAGATTCAGGCGTGCTGTATGGGCTTGTTAGCCGAATTGATTGGTTCGCGCCTTAAGCAAGGACCAGTGAACCTCACTGGTTGTTGGCAGCGTCTTCCCCTTGTGGCGTGATGAGCGTCATACTTCCGTCCCGGATAATCTGGTGTACAGTCAATGTCCCTCCATTTACAGTCACGGGGCAGAGGATGCCGCATGCTGGCGCCAAGTAATCCTCTCCTGTCTCGGTAAGAACGAGTCGGATACCGTGTCCTGCGGGGAGGATAGCGTCAATGGCTTGGAACTCCATCAGCATCGTTAGGCTTTGACCGGGGAGAACGGTTGTTGGATCGCTTCCTCCACGGTAATACCGTATGTCCATGGTAGCATGGCCAAGTCGGAGACCGGTCTCAGCATCCTGCATTTCCGCAAAAATTTGTCCGCCATCCATTGCTGCAGTCACGTCGAGGTGAAGTGTAAACAAACCTGCAAGATGGGCGTCTTGTTCTTCAAACAGTGCAGGGCAATCGAAGGTCACACCAGACAATCCTCCACCGCCAACACTTGCTCCTGCAACACGCTGACCCGTTTGAGAACAATCAGCCAAGGGTTGTGCAATGGGTTGTGCATCAAGTGGAGGCCAAGTTGATTCGATTCTCCATTCACCGTCGTTGCGCTGGATTTGTGCATGAAGTTCTGGCTTCTCACCAACCCCTTTAAGGTAATATTCGAACCATTCAAACAGGTCTTGAGCCCAGTCCCAGCGCGTCATGTTTTGAATGGCTTCTCCGCCGTAACCGCTGTCTTGCGCGTTGTGCTTTGACCATTGGTCTGGATAATTGTGCTCCCACTGCCCCAGCATTCCGCGGACTTCGAACCCACCGTCAACAAACATCTGATAACCAGGAAATACTTGGTGCGGATCGACGTTCCAATCTTGCATACCCTGTACCCAGTAAACGCTGCCGTTGTAATTTTGGAAGGCTTTTGTCAGATGTTCCCGTTCATCGTAATAGTTCGACATATACGGGTCAAGTTCGCCAGCGCCATAGGTCACAGGACCGGCAAAGAATCCCTCGATGATGTCCGGGCAAATGTTGTCAAAGTCGTCTTCGTTGTAATCGACGGTGCTGCTGAAATAATTCATGTGCATAACTTGACTTCGCGCTTCAGCACTGCCGTTTTTGTAGAGAAGCGGGTGAAGACCAGTTGTACCAGAAATCGGTACGATTGTTGCGAGATGTTCGCTGCCAAGTGCTGCGGCTTCCCATTGCGTAGCGCCTTCGTATGATTTGCCGTAAAGTCCGACTTTTCCATTGGACCAGTTTTGAGTTCCGAGCCATTCGACTGCTTGGTGAATACCCCATCCCTCGCCTTCACCCCGATAATCGAAACAACCGGACGATTCTTCCGTGCCGAAAACTGAAACTTGAGCAAAGGCGTAGCCATGTGGAATGTAGTTGTCGTAAATGAATTCACCACGTCCGGCACCAACAACATAGGTTGCGCCGGATTCATCTCCGGGTTGGCCGAAAGAAAAGTAAGGGCTTACTACAGCGATAACTGGGACTTTTTCACCGAGTTCGGTGTTTGAAGGCAACCAGTACGAGAGATGGATGTTGGAAGTTGCAGGGCCTGTCTCCCAAACATCAGAAGTATCGACCTCAAACGTTGCTTCCTGGACATCGAGAGCGGTGTAGGGTCCAGGCTCAAGGACGTAAGAATAACTGTCCGTCCAGTTCCAGTCCAGCGTATGCCGTTCCCATTCCGATGGGTAGCCGGCCGATGCTGATGTGTCGTCTTGTGACGAATCGCTACCAAAGCATCCCGAAAGTGGACCGAGAAGGACCAGCATAGACAGGAATACTGCGATTCGCATGGTTGTGCCAAGCAGGGGTTTGCCATCAATGTGATGCTTGATTGACGGTATCAATGAAGTGGTGGGCGCGCATCGCAAACCATGGTCGTCTTAGTTACCGGAGCTGCTGGGTTCATTGGCTCTCATGTTGTTCAACTCTTATTGTCTGAAGGTAACGATGTTCGGGCAACTGTTCGCAACCTTAACAACGCTCAATTCCTTGAGTCGTTTACCCAAAATGAGCGTTCTTCTCTCGAAATTGTTCAAATGGATCTGCTAGAGAGCGAGTCTGTTCGCGCTGCAGTTGAGGGATGTAAAACGGTTATCCACTGCGCAGCAAGCCTAATGGTGGACGTTAAAGATCCTCAGCGAGATGTTGTAGACCCATCGGTAACGGGTACGCTAAACTTGTGTGAAGCCATACGTCTAAATGAGTCAATACATACCATCATCCACACATCCTCTGTTGCGGCTATTCGTCGGACGGAATACGAGAATGGTCAAACCTTTACTTCGGAAGATTGGTGCGACGATGCAACATTAAAATCGAACCCTTACGGTTTAGCAAAGGCTGAGGCGGAACAAAAAATGCGCGCATTTGTTGATGAATGTCATCATTCGGAAAGAAAAGTACGGCTGGTTACTGTACATCCATCCATCGTTTTTGGGCCGGTCTTCCACAAACGCCACACCCGAGGTTCGATGGCTTATCTCAAACATTACACGGGAAAGTTGCCGTTTGTACTCAACGCTCATCTCAATTTCGTTGATGTCCGAGATGTTGCTCAAGCACACATTCACGCGATACAATACGGTGAAAATGGCGGACGTTATATTGTTCACAAAACAGGACTATGGATGAACGAATTGGGCGCAAAATTGAGAGACGTACTGCCTGAGCGAAAATGGCCAGTTACTCGGTTGCCGACCGTCTTTGCCTTACTTATGGCTGCATTCCACCCCAAGTTGACAGTACAACAGATTCGGTCATCCACCGGCCGGCATGTCAATTATGACATCCAGAACACCGAGGAGATGCTTAAGATGAAACTGCGTAACATCGATGAAACGCTCGAAGACTCGATGAAATCGCTCGAAGAATTAAGCCGTAAGGTATGAGTGACGAGACGCTCTGGAACTACCATGCAGGCAGAACATGTGTGGGGCCGTCGTTGGAGTGAAAACACACTGGCGATGGCTCGGAAATACATGGAAGTTGCATGCCGTAAACAGACCCTCGTTTGCCTAGCAGCAGATCGGAACACCATGGCTGGGTTGTTTGAATTAATTGAGACGGTTGGTTCTTCAATTGCAGCACTCAAAACGCATGTTGATCTGGTCGATGATTGGACAGTAGAGAGTTGGGGTAGATTCTGTAAAGCTGCACAAAAAGCTGATTTATTGATCTTCGAAGACCGTAAGTTTGCCGATATTGGCGGCATAAGTCGCAAACAGATGGCTGGAGTGTACAACATCCGGGCTTGGTCCGATCTGGTAACTGCGCACTTAATCTCTGGACCAGATATTGTTGACGGTTTACAAGCAGGATGGTCTGATGTTGGCCGAAATGGGGGCGTATTGTTGCTCGCACAGATGTCCAGCAGAGGTAATTTACTCAAACCAGAATACACATCACAAGTCGTCGCTAAAGGAAAAGCGCATGAAGGAGTGTTTGGATTCATCGGAAACGGCTCACGCCCAGATGAGCTTGCGTTACTTCGTGAAGCGGTTGGAGACGGGAAACTCATCTGGACTCCGGGTGTAAACCTGGCAGTCGGTGACGGCGAAATGGGACAAAGGTACGGCGACCCAAGGGAAGCCGTTCTTGCAGGCTCCGATTGTATCATTGTTGGTTCGGGAATTCACAAAGCAGAGAATCCTGCACAGCAAGCTCAAGCTTACGCGGAAGCCTCGTGGAACGCTTTAATTGAACGTAACAAGTGAGGTCATGTCATGGACGTTATCTTGTGGTTTCTTGCTCTTGGGGCAAGTGGGGTTCCAATCTGGATTCTGTGGCGAGCTGGAAGAAAAGCCAAAATGTTAGATTTACGATTGGCTCAAAACGACAGTTCACTGCTCGTAGAAGATGGCGTAATAATAACTCAAATGAATGCAGTTCCACCGGGCACTCAAATCACCAAAAACGCCTACGTCGTTATGACGCCTGAGAACGGCCCTCAAATGTAATCCTGCAAGTAGCCCAAAGCGTAAGCGCCATACACTGCTGCGCCAGTAAGAGTAAGGAAAACGAGGAGCTTGAATACCCGGCGCTTTGGCTTTGCTTTAACGGGCGTATCGATATCTGCAACAATGAGTTCAGGTAACGGTTCAATGCCTGCTACGGGAAGTGGGAGTTGGGGCATTCCCGGTAGCGCTGGAAGTGGCATTAGCCCGACATCCGGTTCTGGTTTAATGCGGTCTTCAGGGTAAAGTTGGTCGAGGTCTTCAAGACCCGGCGCGTCAGGAATTGGCCCGAGAATTTGATCCCAGAGTTCGCCAACAGCGGTCGATGACACAGGCTTTTCGAGCCACGCAACGGCGCCTGCAGAATGGCTTGCGTCTTCCGCCAACCGTGCATTGCGTCTTGAAGCAATGAAAACAATGCGACTTTCTCCCCCGTGTTCACGCATCTCTAACGCTGCGAGATGGCCATCGAGTGAAGGAATGTCGAGAGCTATTACAACCAATTCTGGGTCAAGGCGAATGTATTCATCGACTGCTTGGTCGCCGTCCTGGCATTCTTCGATATTGAAATCTCGAATCTTGAACACTTCACGCAACCGCATGAGTGACATCGGATTGTTGTCTACAAGAAGAACCGTTGGAGCGGTTTCTTCAGCAGTCTCCGTGACATAGGCCATGTGAATCAATCCGCTGAAGAGGTTATTGCACATCAAACAACCGCACAATTGAGGTCATTCTTCGCTGTCTTCTGGGGAAGAGAGGTCTTCAACAGGCCCAGATTGTGGGTTTGCGAATGCTTCCCGTATTGTCGCGGATTGGGCTGCGTCGCTCTCTGCTTGTCGACGGCGCGTTGGGGCTTTGAGAAACTGGAGTTGGAGTTCGCTGACGATTCCCTTCAGCATTCGTTCCTCTTGATCCGTCATATTCCCCTTAGTTTTTGATTGAAGCATCCGGAGTAAATCGATAGCCGCTTTCGCTTCACCGAGATTAAACATCATGTTTCCTTCTTGGTCTGGTAAGAGGCCCATGTGTAGAAGGGATGAGCGTTGAAACATGTGAATCAATTGGAAAAACTGTTCAGTCTCTTCATCTTTGAAAGTGCCCGCCATATCCTTGCCAGAGAGTTGAGGTCTAAGTCCTCATCGCTTGCATTCAATCGAACATCTGTTCGAGCAACCAATCAGGGTCGAATTGTTTCAAGTCGTGATAGCCTTGACCGACGCCTGCAAATACGATTGGTCGGCCGGTTGAGAAAGCAATTGAAAGGCCTGCGCCGCCCTTAGCATCCGTATCCACTTTGGTAAGAACGGCTCCATCAAACTTCATGATTTCTTGGAACATCCTTGCTTGTTCTACCGCATCATTACCAGCAAGTGAGTCGCCGACGAACAGCGTCAAGTGAGGGTCTGCGACACGGCGGACCTTGTTCAGTTCGTTCATGAGGTTGACCTTATTTTGCATTCGGCCGGCGGTATCAACAAGAACCACATCGATGTTTTTGGCCTTTGCAGATTCGATGGCGTCTCGAGCGATGGCAGCGGTGTCACCCCCTCTTTGGCTGGATATGCAACGAATTCCGAGGTTCTCGCAGTGGCTTTCCAGTTGCTGAATTGCACCGGCTCTGAACGTATCGCCTGCTGCGGCTACAACTGAGATGTTTTGGTCAAGTAGGCGTTGGGCAATTTTAGCTGCTGTCGTTGTTTTGCCTGTACCGTTCACACCAACCAGCATGACAACAACTGGTGTGTCACCTGCATCGATAAACGATTGAACACTGGCATCAAAATCCCAGTATCCTGCAGAAAGGATGTTTCGCAATGCACGCTTGAGTGCTGCTTCCAGTACTTTGGCTAGGTCTGCCCCCTTTCTTAGGCGGGCACCAATCAAATTTTCGCGTAGTGCTTGGGTAACTGCGGTGACTGCGTCACTGGAAATGTCGGATTCGAGTAACACCCACTCAAGTTCTTCGAGGAGATTGTCCAGAGCACCGCCTGCCTTGATGACTCGACCGCCTTCCGAAACAACACCGCCACCAAGTTCCACTTTGACTTTGGTTCCAGCCTCTGTCTCGATTTCAGCCTCTTTAACCGAGCCTTTTGGTGCACTTTGAACGCTGACGAGTTGCCGCCCTGTTGTCGTTCTCATGACCGAAAGGTCAACATTCGAACCTTTCGGACGAGCAACTTCGACTGCCCCTCGTTTTTTCAAATCTTTACGTTGCTTTGCGAGGCGTTTTTCGTCTGCACGGCGAATTTTGTCTAGGCGTTTTTTCTCTTTACGAGAGATTTCGATCGGTAGAGAGATTTCCTCTTCATCGTCGAAATCATCCCATTCATCTTCTTGTACTGAAGGTTTTGGAGTTTCATTGATTTCGTCGAGATCTTCCCATTCCTCGTCCTCGACTGAGGTGTTGAAACCCTCCGGCTCAGAATGCGGCGTCTCAAGAGGTTGTACAAGGCTTTCAGCGGCTACCAATGCTTCTTTGGCTTCCAGAGAGTCTTCTTCGGCAGATAACTCGTCGGTATCGACTTCTGAAGCAACCTCAGTTACGCGCTTCCTGAATCTGTCGAAAAGTCCCATCTCTTCCCCTCAGTCGTCCAGAGTTAATTCATTGCCAAAACGGCCACCGCGGCGCGATGAGCGTCGAGGTTTGTCTTCGGCCGGAGGTTGCGGGGAATCTGTTGTTGCAGGTTGGGGCGATGGTGTGGGTTGTGTTGGCTGGAGAGTTGCTGCCGCATCGTTGAATTCCTGCGCTAATTCTGTAATTTGGACTTCTAATTTTGTGGCTTGTTCACTCAAATCTTTATGCAAATGTGCGATTCCCTCTTTGCGTTCAATGGTCATTGAATGGGCTTCACTCCACGGTTTTTCTCCATAGACGCCGCTCCCGAGGTCAACCAAGGCTGTACCTTCAGTTTCGTTTTCATGTTCGTAATGAAGCGTTACCCCTGACCCGATAGACAAGCGCGCGCCTGCTCGTCCGGTCTGAACGGATTGTTGCAGACTTTGAAGAATGTTTGAGGTAATGTCGTGTTCATCGATGATTGCAGTAATTTGGTTAATGCGTGAATGGAGATCGTCCAATTGCTTTCTATGCGCATCGATTGTGCGGGCCATCTTTTGTAACTCGCTGCGTTCAACCATGCGTCTCACGCAATCCGTAGAGGTGGTCCTTGAAGAACTACCCGAAGGTCACTCTTCTTCATCAACCGCAGCAATTGCGCCACCGGCAGCAGCAATGTCTTCACGGAAGTGATCCATGATTCGTGGTTCAGTAGAAGTTCTTGGGTCAATCTCGGAAACGGATTTGATTTCGATAGAGCGGCGATTTGCCTTGTGACGGGAACCCATGATTGAGTATGTTCGGTGTTCTGCATCTGCAGCATCAGATGCTGGTAAATCCAAAGAAAACTCTTGGCGCATGCTGCCAAACGGGGCAATTCCTGAAACTCGGTAGGCCTTCATCAAAGTGGGCGACTCGCAAACCCGACTTAAACGCGCCGTCGCGTGGAATGTGAAGATTTCAACCGCGAGATTGACAAAGTTTGACGGTTCAAGCCCAATTATGCGACCTGCTTTGTTCATCACAATGCTGTTGTTGCTACCTCTTGCTCAAGGCCTGAATACAACGATTCCTGTCCAGCCACAAGATGGAGCGGAATACGTTCTTGAAATTGCGAGCGGGGTATGGAGTCAGGAGCTCTGGGATTCCTTAGATTCAACGGGACATGTTCCGCTCCGCATGATCAGTCCTAGCCACATTCTCGTTTGGCGTTCTACAGATTTCACTCCGCTCGCCGAGATACATACTCAGGAGCCGCCACATACAGAATACAAGTTCGGTTTGGAACATGATGTTGAACTCGCAAAAATAGTGTTTGAGCCAAGACTTCCTGCTGATGCCGTGTCATCGCTTGTACGGAAGTTTCTCGCTTGGGGGTTGAGTATTGAGTCAAACCCGCAGAAATATTCGATGCCTCTGCCGCATATCGAAATCGTCGATTGGAATGTCTTTGGCCAACAATCAGGAATAAAAGACGTCGATGGGGTACTGTGGGTCGAACCGGTGTTCTCTACTGAAGCAAGAAATGAGCTTTCAGGCTCTCTGCTTCAGCACGGTAAAACAACCGCAAATCCTGCTTGGGAACTGGGTCTTAGTGGGGATGGTATAGTTGTTGCAGCCGCCGACTCCGGCATCGATTACGATCACGCGTGTTTCCGAAACGCTACCTCTGCAACGGCGATTGGTTCGATCGGAACCGATGGTGTTGGCACACCTGGAGAAAACCATCGGAAAATATTGACTGTGAATCATTCCATTGATTCTGGAGATACGAACGGCCATTCTGATTACCGTCATGGCACTCATGTTGCAGGAACGCTTGCTTGCTACAATGTGTACGACATGCGCTCAGGCTCACAACCAAAAAACGGCTCGGCGCTGGCATATGAGAGTAAACTCGTTTTCCAAGACATTGTTTCCGCTGATGGTTGGGTTCCACCTGATGTGGATTCGTTGTTCGTCGAGGCGGGTATGAATGGGGCTGTCATTCATTCTAATTCTTGGGGGGATGCAACCACGGAATACACTGCTCGAACTGCTGACTTCGATGCTTGGGCATTAGAGATGCCATGGTCGATGACTTTTGTCGCGCCTGGAAACAACGGCGCACAGTTGTTGGAACCGGCGAACGGAAGAAATGTAGTTGCTGTTGGCGCATCGATGAAGTCTCAGTCGCTGGCAGTTTGGCCATCGTCGTCTATCGGCCCAACCGAAGCAGGAACCAATGGCATCTTTGCTTTAGCCCCCGGTACTGCTATTCAATCGGCACGAGCGGATGGCATACCCGATTCATACAACGACGCACTGCGTTCTTCGTCAGGAACGAGTATGTCTACTCCGGCCGCTGCTGGAACCGCTGCATTGATTCAACAGATGGTTGAAGATGGATGGATTTCCGGCAGCGAGAATCGCTCATCTGTTGCGGTTCAATCCCTGCGACCAGTGTGGAGTGATGCAACTCTCAACACTACAAATTACCTTCAGTTGTCCGAAGGGTTTACTCCTTCAGGCTCACTGTTGAGGGCTTTACTTTCTCTATCGACAACCCAACTCTCCCAAGATGAAAGGAACGGTGGAAATGGCGGCAATGATGTTCAAAACATATACGATGGTTGGGGGCAACTCAATCTCTCTGAACTCATTGATTTTGAAGCGCTTGAAAACTCTCTTCACCAAGGGAATGCTTCGCCTGCAAGCAACCTTTGGATACATGACTCGTATCGTTTGGATGAGGGGTCGCCAAGTGAGTGGCTTTCACAACGCCAAGGAAACAATGAGGCGCTCGAGAATCTGATGTCTGCTCCATGGAACGGCACGGGTGCGAAAGGGCCATTCCTTGCAACAGGTGAGGTTTGGACTGAACGATTTGAACCGAACGGTGAACGTTTGGAGGTGAGGCTTGCGTGGCCAGCAGCACCCGAACCGCACCTGGTTGAAGATTTGCAACTTATCGTACGACTTTCAGACGGCACAGATGCTGTTGCAGGCTCGTATCAAAACGATGGTGATTCAACCCTGTACCTCACCGATATTGTCAACTTTTCCAACACAACAACATTCCCCAACCGAAACGAGACCACGGTCGCGATAACCCTCTCCGAAGATGATTTGGATGGCATAGAATGGATTGATGTTGAAGTTCGTGCCCGATATGTGGCCCCAGGAAATTCTGTCCATTCCGTTGGAGTTGATGGGAACAGAATGGGTTTCGCACTAGCCATCGAAGGCGTTGTACGCGATTCACAAGCATGGAGCGATAGTGACGGGGATGGGGTCGTCAATATGGTTGATGAATGCCCGAACCAAAACGCCCAGGGCTGGGACAGTGATCTCAATGGCTGCATTGATGACTCTGATGGCGATTCTGTGAATGATCCGAACGATGATTGCCCCGAAATCAATTCTGGAAATTACGATACGGACGGCGACGGATGTATCGATGATTCCGATGGGGATGGGGTCCTCGATAACCTCGACCTCTGTTTGACAGAAGTCGCATCGGTGTTCTGGCCTGTAGACGCTAACGGGTGTAGGCCTGTTGATGTTCTGCCGGCTGTCGATTTCACTTTGTCTCCAGACAACGGGGGGATTTGGTACGATGAATTAGTGGTCGAATGGACGGTTTTCGACGATGATGGCGATTCATTCGATACTGGTGCTGCAATTCACGTGCTAAACAATTCAAGCGATGGAGGTTCATACTCGATTGCTCGTTGTACGAAAGTTAATGTTGAAAATGGTAATTTTTCATGCTCTTGGGAAATACCAAGAGACCTGCCCGTATGGGATATTCGTGGGCTTGACCTGCAAATTGAATTGTTTGTACAATCTCGAAACAACTCACCCGAAGCAAAACTCGATACCGTAATACTGCGAGATGATGCGATCTTCATCAGTCAATGGAACAACCCTTTACTTGACGGAGGAACGAACGGCAAAGATGTCCAAGCCGAAGGGGAAGCCTCACAAAACAGAGCGCTTCTTTGGGGCATCTTTGGCGTGATTGGAGGGTTTGTCCTCATGTACCAACTCGGATGGAATGTTCGAAGGGATGAGCGTGATAAAAAGGTTCGACCGGCATTTGATGTTGAGGACTATCAACACAGTAATGCTTTGATGGGTGAAAACGAGTGATAGCGTTACAATTTCATGTTAAAGCGCGTATAAACTGGCAACGCATTCAAAGGTGAACCTTGAAGGGTGGTGGCATCCTCGGCAACATATCCGCAATGCGGAAGGTGAAGAATATGAGTGACCGTCTATATGTTGGAATCGACCTGGGTACCTACCAATCTACAATTGCATCAAGCGCTGGAATCAGCCATACAATCGAAACAGTCGTCGGACGTCCAAAGGACCCGGTTGCACGAAACTTCCTCGGAAGAGATGTTTTGTTTGGTAACGATGCTCTGAAGAACAAGCTCGCATGTAACCTCTACCGCCCAATGGCTGCTGGTGTTGCTCAAGACGATGAAGCAAACCTAGCCGCTGCCAAGGCGTTTGTCTCCCACCTGTTGGAAACTGTAGACCCTGAAGAATTCGACGAAGTTTTTGGCGTCATCTGCTCACCAAGCCACGTTTCATTCACTGACAAATCAAACCTCGTTGCTACTCTTCGAGGTCAAGTAAATGCCATTATGGTCGTCACAGAACCGTTCGCAACCGCATTCGGTATTGGCGAAATCGCGAGTTCAATCGTTGTCGACATCGGTGCTGGAACAACAGACATCGCCCGTATCTACGGCACATTCCCAACCGATGAAGACCAAGTCACCATCCAAGAAGCGGGTGATTGGCTCGATAACGAGCTCATGGCCCTCATCCGAAAGAAGTACACAGGCGCTCAAGTCACCAAGGACATGGTCCGAAAGTGGAAGGAAGAAGTGTCCTATGTCGGCGCTGATGACCGTGAAGCAATGGTCGAACTTTCTGTTGAAGGTAAGAAACAAGTTGTCGACATTGGCGATTTGGTCAACAAGGCATGTGAACTCATTGTTCCAAAGATCGGAAACGCAATCAAGCGAATCGTTGCTGGCGCAGACCCTGAATACCAACCTATTCTCCGCAACAACATCATCCTTTCAGGCGGAGGTTCTCTCATCGAAGGTATTGCAGCCCGTATGGCAGACGAAATTTCGGACATCGGAGACGTCAATGTTTGGTGTGTTGACGACCCAATCAATGCTGTTGCTACAGGCGCACTTCAACTCGCTGGTGAAATGCCAGACGATATGTTCACTGCAATCAATTGATTGCCGGGCATTGTGCAAGGGTGGAAAACCAGCCATCTAAGTCGCCTTTTGATGGCGAAAGTTCAAGTGTGGTTGTGCGGCGATAGTCGCTTGTATGACGCTCGACTCTTCCGGAACAAGTGGAATCAACCGTATCGGTGATGCAAGTGGAGATGAGCGGGCAGCGCTTGAAGGAATGCTCAAGGGATATCCTGTAGAGCAACTGGTTGAAGAAGTTCTCATCGCTTGGAATGAGCTTGCTGCTCGGAATGAAGAAATGGTGTCTGTGAAACAACGCTTGCGAGTTCTTGAGCTTGATTTAGCAGAGCGTGAAGACATGGTCGCACCTGAAGTAGCCCGTCTGGCTGAGACGGATTCTGCTCTCCAAGAAAGCGAAGCAAAAGTGATTCACCTTGAACGATTGTTGGGTGATGTCCGGGAAGAATTGGCTTCACAGCAATCTTCGCTGTCTCACGAAGAACGTGCTGCATCTGCGGTCGAAGTTGAACAATTGAGAACCCTTACAACTCAACAAGACGAAGTCATTGGTGAAATGGAGGGGCGAATCACCCAAATGGTCGAAGCACTCGAAAGAGCTGCTGATGCTGGGTTAACCTCGGTCACTGCGGAAGAAGTTCGTCGATTAAAAGCACAACTCGACACTGCTTTAGCCCAAAATGATGCGGAGCAAGCGGCGAACAAAGCCCTGGAAGAAGAGCGACAAAGATTACGAGACATTGCAGACCGTCTTCGTGGCTTACTTGATGCCCGTGACGGGCGTTTGGGAGAACTCGAGGAACAACTCGAGAGAGTCATGCAAGGACCACGCTCGGTTTCAGCAGAACACGACTATTTGGTTGAGCAAATCGATGAACTCAAGCGAAGACTGCTTGAGCGAAACCGGGAATATGACTCGTTGCGCCGACGTGAGCGTCGATTGCACAACGATGTCTTTGAACGGGATGAGCGGATTCAACAAATTACACTTACACTCACAGATATGGAAGCAGCTCTTCAAGACAGAACTGCTGAAATGCGTGAACTTGAGGGTCAGCGTGAAACTATGGTGCACGAATTGGATTCGGTACGAAGAGGAGAAAGAACTCGTGAAGTCGTTGGTAGAGTCTTTGCTGACTCTCTATCGCTGGTACGTACACACGATGCCCGAGAAGCAAAGAGGGATGCTTACAGTAACGCACCCGACATGGAACGAAAACTCTCAACACCTGCTACCGAAGATATGGCAAAACTAGCCGATGGCGGTAGAGTTGCGCTTGAAGTGAGTGAGACTGCTATCGAACCTGGTATGGATGTCGAGGGCGCTCGACCGCCTTCACCAGGCGGCTCTGGAGACCCTGTTGTCTTTGAGGATGAAGACTAAGCCTGCTGAATCGCATTTACTATTCCGCTGATCCGTTGACGCAGTTCTTCCAAATCGCTTGCATCCTCAGTGAGTGTGCCTGTGACAATCCAATCCGCTCCTGCCTTGGCTGCGAGAGTTGCTTGTTCAGGACTGCGTATTCCTCCACCTACAACTAACGTTAGACCTTCAACAGAACGTGCACTTTCAATCAATGCGGGATTGACTTGGGTATGCGCACCGCTTCCTGCTTCAAGATAGAGAAGTTTGAATCCGAACATTTGAGCTGTGAGGGCGTAAGCATGGGTCAAATCAGTATCCTCAGGTTGAATCAATTCAGCGTCTCCAACCTCTCCGACTCGGCCGCCTGGCGAACATACAAGATATCCTGTTGGAAGTGCTTCAACTCCAAACTTATCCAAATATGGAGCGCCGCGAACTTGTTCCCCGACAAGGAAGCGTCGAGTTTTCGAGTTCATCAGCATCATGAAAGTAATCGCATCGGCCGCCGGAGACAATGCGTGAGCCCCACCTGGGAACAAGACAACTGGAATATGCCATTGGGATTCATCGGATTCTGGATCTTGGCTTGCAGCAAAGGCTCTCAACTCAAAAGCCTCTTGAATTGCCCTACAGGTTGAATGAACGACCTCGTCAGGCGTATCGGTAGAACCACCTACGAATATCATACTGCTGCCGCATTCAACGGCCACCATGGCCCGATTAGCAGCCGTATTCGCGTCCTGTTTGGCAGGGTCAATGAGCGTTACGTGGCGCGGTGATTGATTGGTTGAAGTCACATACTCCAGCGTGGTAGCATCGGCCTTTCTCATGTCATCCCCGAATCACCGTTCAACGGGCACAGCATAGGCGTTGCGCATCAAATGCGCTCGAAAATGATGGGCATAGAGTTCTCATACCTCCTCGAAGTAGCGAAGTTGTGACGGAAGTTGGACCATTTCGACGCTTGCTTGGGCACATGGGTTCGCACAAGGGTACGATTCGCTTAGCATCGGCCTGTTCAATCACCAACAAAATTTGGGATCTTGCTCCACCTCTCCTCATCGGGTTGGCTGTTGATGTTGTGGTCCTCAAAGAAGAATCGTTTCTAGCTTCTTATGGTTTAGTGGATCCATGGCATCAACTTATCTTGCTCTCTGTTCTAACCTTCGCCATATGGGGTTTGGAATCGTTGTTCGAATACTTCTACGGAATACTGTGGAGAAATTTGGCGCAAACCGTTCAACACGAACTACGATTGGACACCTTCAATCATGTACAGAAGCAGGGAATGGGGTGGTTTGATGAGCGACAAAAAGGAGATATTTTAGCAATCCTTAACGATGATATCAATCAACTTGAACGTTTTTTAGATAAAGGGGCAAACGATTTGCTTCAAGTCAGTACGACTGTTCTCGTCGTTGGAGGGGTTTTTCTGTTCATATCTTGGCAAGTCGCTTTGTTTGCAGTACTACCAATACCAGTCATTCTTTGGGGGTCTTTCAAGTATCAAAGAAGCCTTGAACCGAGATATGCGGAAGTGAGAAAGTCTGCAGGAGCAATGAATGCATTGCTCGAGAACGATCTTTCGGGAATGTCAACAATTCAATCGTTTACCGCAGAAGAGAGAGAAATGAAGCGAGTAGAGGCGTTGAGTAACGATTACCGTGAGGCGAACAGAGAGGCTATCCGTCTTTCTGCTGCTTTTACTCCGCTCATTAGGATGGCAATTCTTTGTGGATTCACTGCCACCTTGTTGTTAGGCGGATGGATGACGTTGGACAACACCCTCGCCGTTGGAGCATATTCAGTTCTTGTCTTCATGACCCAACGCCTCCTTTGGCCACTCACAAGACTCGGAGAAACTTTTGATTTGTATCAACGAGCAATGGCGAGTTCAACCCGAGTTCTCGATGTGTTAACTTCGCCAACAGAAGTTAAGCAGGGGGAATATTCACCGGATGAACAAACCATTGAACAATCCTCAATTGTTTTCTCGGATGTTGATTTCGCCTATCCTGGCCGAGAGCCGGTCTTTGAAAAAATGAATTTAGAACTCGTGCAGGGCCAAACTGTTGGTGTTGTCGGTTCAACCGGCGCTGGAAAAACAACACTGATTCGACTGCTGTTGAGGTTTGCTGAACCGAACAACGGCTCGATATCATGGGCTGGAAAGACGCTGCCAGAATGGGATTTAGAACGGTTACGGTCATCAATGGCGCTCGTGGATCAGCACATCACCCTGTTCCCGACTACAATCTTAGAAAATATCCGTTACGGCAATCCGAACGCCGAAGATGAACAGGTCCTCGAAGCGGCTAAACTCGCCGAGGTCGTTGACTTCGTCGAAGAATTACCAGACCAATGGGCCACTCTGGTTGGCGAAGGCGGTCACAGGCTCTCTGGCGGACAAAGGCAACGTCTTGCTATCGCTAGAGCCGTCCTCAAAGATGCTCCACTTCTCATCCTCGATGAAGCCACATCTGCAGTCGATAATGAGACCGAGGCGGCCTTACAGCGCTCCATTAACAAAATCACCCAAGGCCGAACTGCAGTCATCATTGCACACCGACTCTCAACTGTACGAAATGCAGACAGGATTCTTGTGGTCGAAAATGGCGGTATTCGCGAAGATGGGAGCCATGATGAACTCATAGAAATTGATGGGACTTATTCCAGAATGTGGGCAGTTCAAACTGGACAGAATAATTGACTGCGTCCGATTAAAGCCATTTTGTAAGAAAATGTGTCCTTTTACGGAGAATTACAGGCTATTATAAGTAGAATGATGACGAGGGTGGTTTGAGAAATATGATTACAGAGAAGTTCTCTAAGACAACGAGCCTGCTTTTGATTGCCACTTTTGCCCTTGCCATGGCATCCACAGTTTCTGCTGCTGGTGTCGGAGAAATGGATGCAGAGACCGGATTGCCCGCCTTCCTATCTGATGGCGTTGATGACGGTTTGCAAACTTTGACCTTCTTCCTCTTCTTCGTAGGATACATCGCCATGGGCGCCGCTTTCGTGTTCTTCATGAGCGAGCGTAGCAACGTTGCCCCTCAGTACAGAACCACAATGACCATTTCTGCACTAATTGTTGGTATTGCTGCGTTCCACTACTATTACATGCGTGGCGTTTACGCTGACTTCGGTGAAGTCTCCGTAGAATACCGCTACATGGATTGGATCATTACCGTTCCATTGATGGCTCTTAAATTCCCTTCCCTCGTTGGCAAGGGCGCTATCACTGATGCAAAGTTTGCCGGACTCGGATTCACTGGAATCTGTTTCCTAGGCGCACTCATCATGATTGGATTCGGATATGCTGGTGAAGCTGGTTTGATGAATGAAATCCTCGCACTCCTCCTCGGTGGAATGGGCTGGGCAATGATTATTGTTGCAACTGGAACTCCTTGGTCCTCCGGACTCGGGGTTGACAACAGCAAGATTTCTGAAGAACTCATGTGGAGTGCAAACGCACTACGCTGGTTCATCGTCGTTGGCTGGATCATCTACCCACTCGGCTACCTCTTCAGCCCTGAAGTTGCATTGATTGATGTTGACAACGGCGCAGAATACATGGCTGTTGCATACAACATTGCAGACATCATCAACAAGATCGGTTTCGGTGTTGTTGCATGGATGGGTGCTAAGAAAGCAACTGAAGTACTTGCTGCTTCAGAGTGATTTTCGAATCGCCCGCAGTAGTTTCTCTGCGCTTACCCCTGGACAATAACGCAGCCATAGGGTTGCGATAGGAATCCAGGCAACGGTGTACAGTAGCACTGCCACTGTCGACGTTTGTAATCCCCACTGGTGCGTGGCCTCAAGGTCACGCATCAGTGTTAGGGGCACAAAATGAACGAGGTAAATCGTCAAAGACAATTTGCCTGCACCGTTCAAGAATGAAAGTCCAAAACGCTGGACAAACAACCACAACAGTACAACTCCAGTAAGACCCGCAACCAGAAATGGAGGGTTGGCTGGAAAGAATGTGAGGGTTGCATCTGCTGTAGGGTGAGCCCAAAGTAGATCGTTCATTTGTGAATAAAGCAAAGTGGCTAAGCAGAACAATACGCCGAGAGCGGCTAAATAACATACACGTGATGTTGGATCTAAAGATTTGCCTTCTGTCGATGGTTTTTGAGCAACTGTTGCTCCTAAAAGAGCGAAAAGAAACCACGGAAAGACTGGATAAGTGCCTGTGAAAAAGAGATTCGAGAGGACGGTTGACAACGATTCGTCTGAAATGTGATCCGACCAAACTCCTGTACCTTGAAGGTCTGGAATTGTCACCTGTAATGTGAATGTGATTCCTGCCAACAACGATAAAGATCGTATATCTAACAAGTTCACTCGCTCGATAAACGGCGGAAGTACGAGAGTTAAGATGGCCATCAGCGATAGAATACCTGGTGTAAATGGATGGAACAAATGCGGCGAGGTTGTGTTGACTCCAACTTGTGCAATCAGAAGAAAAATGGTTTGAAAAAAGCGCTGATTACCGGTCATCCGCCCTCTCGCAATACCCCATCCAAACAGAGTGACGAACAGAGGAGCTGCTAGACCGCCTAATCCTGAGACGACGTACGCCAATGGTGTCAGTTGAACTTGATTAAATGGATTCCAAGTGGCTGCTGCGTGCACCATCACCATGAGAAGTACTGCGAGTCCACGAAGTGAATCAATATGTGGAATACGCATTGTTTGTGACATTGTATCAGCGCTTCGACATGACGTATTCGATTGCATTGCGGAACATTTGCAGCCCTTCGCCTTCCCATTCGCCCAATGCATCACTCGACAGTGGGCCTGGTGCCGATCCTCTGGTGTGATGAGGGTGCAACCATTTGGCATAGACTGCTTCAGGGTGAGGCATTAGACCGAAAACAAGTCCGGTGGAATCGCATACTCCTGCAACATTTCGCATACTCCCATTAGGAGAAATTGGGAATGGTAGGGGGTCGTCCGTCACTCCTTGTCCTACTGGAGTTGATGGATCAACATAGCGAACTGCAAGTTGGTGGTTCGCCGCCAATGCGTCGAAGTCCGTTGACGATGGCATAACAAATTTCCCTTCCCCGTGGCGAACTGGGCAATCAATTCGCTGGATACCTTTGGTCCAAATACATGGGCTGTCAGGATCAAATTCAAGTGTGACCCAACGGTCTTCATATCTGCCGGAATCGTTGAGCGTTAGACTCGCTCGCTGAACAAAATCTGGAAGTGGGTTGGAGGTGTTTGGGCCGGGTAAAAGGCCGGTTTTCACAAGAACTTGAAAGCCATTGCAAATGCCAATGATTGGTTTACCTGCTGCAACAAATGCATGAAGTTGTTCGCGAAGAGCGAAACGCATTCTGTTCCCCATTAAACGGCCACTACCGAGATGGTCGCCGAATGAGAAACCTCCCGGAACTGCGAGAATATCAAAATCGTCGAGAACTCGATTTCCTTGCACAAAATGGTTCACATGTATGCGTTCAGAATTACCTCCTACTAAATTGAAAACAGCAGCGGTTTCATGATCGCAATTGATTCCAAAACCGAACAACACGGCAACTCGAGGTGCTGACATTATGCTACACCCCCTGTCATATCCAAGGTATTCTGCCACGCATCAACCATCGCTGGAATCTTGAGTTTGATGAGTGGCTCATAACCATCGGAAATAATGAGTTCTTGAGAAGCAGTGACCGTTCCAAGGAATGTGAGGGGGTGGCCTGCCATCCATTCGATAAAATCAGCTTCATGCTCAGGTTGAACGCCTACGATAAATCGGCCAAGAGATTCGCCCCAAAGACGAGACCAAACACTTGATTCGCCCGTTCCGTCGATGTCTAATTCTGCTCCGATTCGCCCACCAATGCACATTTCAGCCGCTGCGACTGCTACGCCACCTTCAGAACAGTCGTGGGCTGTCTGAATTAGGCCGGCATGAATCGCTGTTGAGAGTGCGCGGTAAGTTTTGATGTTTTGTTCAGGATGAGGAAGGAGGGGGACTTGTCCGCCAATTCCTTCCGCCCGACCGTTTTCCTTCATCATAAAGGAAAGTTCAGATGCACCGAGTTCTTCCTTCGAAATACCCACAAGGTAAACGCGTTCTCCAGCGCCTTTGAAGTCGCTTGTAGCGGTGAAACGAACATCTGGTTGATCACCAAATACCGAGTAAAGGAGCGTCGGGGGAATGGATATCTTGTTCTCTCCACTTCCATAGTCGTTTTTCATCGAATCTTTACCTGAAACGCAAGGAAGTCGGTAGGCACGGCATACGCGCTCAAGTTCTCTGTTTGCTCGTACGAGTTGTGCAAGTTTGAATCTGCCATCGGGGGTTTTCACAGATTCGATGGAGTCTGGCCAGCAGAAGTTGTCTAACCCAGCCATCTTGTCCACGTCAATACCGGCGCAAACTGCATTTCGAACTGCTTCGTCAATCGAAGCTGCGGCCATAGCACCAGCGTCTAAATCCGAATAACGCGGAGCGATGCCGCACGAGATGACCAAACCATGCGGGTCGCCGTGCAGTGGTGCGATAACTCCGGCATCCCCCGGCCCGTCTCTTTCAACTCCTACGAACGGCTTGACTGCTGTTTGAGCAATGACTTCATGGTCGTACTGACGAACCCATGACTCCTTGGATGCAATATTCGGTCGGGCAAGCATATCCAACAAAACCGGAGAGTGTCCTGCGTCGTCACCCAACACGATGTTTTCAGGATTGAAGATGGCTTGCTGAGGGGTGCGCCATTCGGATTCAAGTTGAAGTTGAGGAACGCCGTCATGAAGGAATTCAATAGGGAGGTATGCCACAGTGTCGGCGTCGTATTTGACGTGGAACATCCCGCTGCTGGTAAATGTTGCAACTGCAGTTGCCTCTACTTCGTGCAGTTTGGCCATCGATTCAAATGCCGCACAATCTGATGATTTAACTGCAATAGTCATCCTCTCTTGGCTTTCAGATACAAGAATTTCCCATGCCGATAGACCCGGTTGTTTGAGGGGGACTTTGGCGAGGTCAATCTCACAACCGTTGGTGTATTCTGCCATCTCACCAATGGATGAAGAAAGGCCACCAGCGCCGTTGTCTGTAATGCATGTAATCAGGCCAGCGTCGCGTGCTTCGAGGACCATGTCAAGCATTTTCTTTTGTGTAATAGGATCGCCAATTTGAACTGCGCTAGAAGGTGATTCTTCAGTAAGTTCAAGCGATGAAAAAGTAGCACCATGAATCCCATCATAACCAACCCTCCCGCCAACCATGTACACGATGTCGCCAGATGTTGGAGTCTTGATGTGGGATTCACGGCCGTCAGGAAGAACGCGTGGCATGATTCCGACTGTACCGCAATAAACGAGAGGTTTGCCAATGTAACGGTCATCAAAGACGATGGCCCCATTCACAGTGGGAATGCCTGATTCATTTCCACCGACACGTACGCCCGCATGCACTCCACGAAGAACTCGCGAAGGGTGGAAGAGGTTGTCGGGTAATTCACCTTCCCAATTCGGAGGTCCGAAGCAGAATACATCGGTATTGGCGATTGGTCGAGCGCCGAGGCCCGTACCCAAAATGTCGCGGTTCACACCAACAATGCCCGTCATAGCGCCCCCGTATGGATCAAGTGCTGAAGGAGAATTGTGAGTCTCTGCTTTCATACAAACGCTCCAATTTTCATCCCAAGCAATGACGCCGGAGTTGTCATGGAACACAGATAGGAGCCAATCGACTTCTTTTTGCATATCGTGAGTTGGTTTCATGATATGTGTTTTGAATATTGAATCAATAACGCTGTCTTCGCCTGTTTCAGTATCCACGTGATGGATTTTTGATGCAAAAATCTTGTGTTTGCAATGCTCACTCCAGGTTTGTGCTAGGCACTCAAGTTCGACATCTGTCGGGGCGTTACCGACTATTCCGACTGCTGCACGAGACGCTTGAACCTCCGTATCTCGATAATGTCCCTGAATCGTTTGCATCTCCTCAAGGTTGAGTGCAAGAAGGCCAGATTCTGATAAAGCAATAAGTTCCTCATCTGGAATTTCTAGGTTCATTGCTTGAGGAGGAGTTCGGGTCTGGGGGGGTTTTTCTGGGTAATCGATGGCGGGCCATTGTGCTTGAGCGCATGCTTCACCGTCCGCAATCTCTGCTCGTTGAATGAGGTTGTTGTGCAGTGTTGTTGCGAGCCACTCGGCGGTTATTTCGCTCGGGAGCCCGTAGAAAATATAGGTTTGATATGTTGAAATTGATGCGTCTTCCAGCGATTCATCCTGAGTGAAAATAGTTCTGAAACCATCGTATGCGGCACTACCAGGGTTGTCTGTTACGCCGGGTTTGAAACCAACAGTAATTGCGGCATCAGGAGTTGTTTGGAAATGTAGAGGAGATGTTAGAAAGAGGGTGTCTGTGACTGCGTCCTCAATAATTGGGTCTGAGAACAAGTCGTTGACGCGTTCCGATATATCAGAGGATGGAACTGAAGATTTGATGAGAAATCCGGTTATTGAGCGTACTTCTGAAACATCAATTCCGTGGTCGGCCATGAGTTGGCGCCGGACTACGTCGCCGCGGACATCGCGCATTCCAGTACCTTGTTTTGGCGTTACTTCTACACGCGTTATTGCCATTGAGTTACACCCGCCCCCGTAGGGGGCGTAGAGAATGCCGTAGACTACGCTCTTTGAACAATACGGAGAAATCAATTGAGGAGTTTCGCCAGATATTGGCCTGTAAAACTGCCCTCATGGGCTGCTATATCTTCTGGTGTGCCTTTGGCGAGGATGGTTCCTCCACGCTCTCCACCTTCAGGGCCAAGGTCAAGAACCCAATCAGCGGATTTGACTACATCCAGATGATGTTCGATAACGATGACACTGTGGCCCTTTTCTCGGAGTTCAAGAAGGACGTTAATGAGCAGTTCCACATCCGAGAACGATAGGCCTGTCGTCGGTTCATCGAGAATGTAGACGGTATGTTTGTTCGGTGGGCGTCTTAATTCGCTGGCTAGTTTAACTCGTTGAGCTTCACCGCCAGAAAGTGTTGTAGCAGGTTGACCGAGACGGACATAGGAAAGGCCGACTGCGCGTAGTGTATCGAGTGTGCGGAAGATCTTACGGTGATTCTCAAAGAAAACAACGGCTTCACCTATTGGCATCTGTAGAATATCGTTGATGTTCTTTCCTTTCCAAGTGACTTCCAAGCACTCGCGAGTGTATCGCAATCCTTGACAGATGTCGCATGTGATCCAAACATCCGGTAGGAAATTCATTTCCAACTTGATTGAGCCCGCACCTTTGCACGATTCGCATCGGCCACCTTTCACGTTGAAACTGAAGTGGCCTGGTTTGTAGCCGCGCTCTTTTGCAAGCGTCGTTTTCGAGAAAAGTATGCGGATTTCATCGAACACTTTGGTGTACGTCGCGGGATTTGAACGCGGGGTTCTACCGATTGGAGATTGGTCGATGATAATGGCTTTATCGACATGTTCCAAGCCTTTCAATGATTTGTGCTTCCCAGCAACACCGTCGGAATTGTGGAGATGTCGTTGAAGTGCTGGAGCAAGAATTCCCGAAACCAGTGACGACTTACCTGAACCAGACACACCCGTTACGGCCGTCATGCAACCGATTGGAAATTTGGCATTGATGGATTGTAGGTTGTTGTGCTGGGCTCCTTTAATTTCAATCCATTTCTTGGTGGGCTTCCTTCTGTTCTTTGGAACTTCAATGACGCGTTCGCCGCTCAAGAAAGCCCCCGTTACGGATTCTTTGTTTTTCATGGCAACCTCGGGAGGGCCGTTTGCTACAATCATCCCACCTTCAAGTCCAGCACCTGGGCCAAGGTCGCACAACCAATCAGCTTGCCGTAATGTGTCTTCATCGTGTTCGACAACGATGAGGGTGTTCCCTAAGTCGCTCAATTCTCGGAGTGTTGCGAGAAGTCGCGCATTGTCTCTTTGATGAAGGCCAATTGAAGGTTCATCGAGTACATACATGACTCCAGTGAGGCGGCTTCCAATCTGGGTTGCCAAACGAATTCGTTGACTTTCTCCGCCAGAAAGGGTGTTGGCTTTTCGATCTAAAGTGAGGTAATCAAGGCCAACGCTGTCAAGGAAACCAAGTCGGTTTTCGATTTCTTTCAGTATGTCCTTCCCAATAAACAAACTGCGCTCGTCAAGCGTTTCAAGAACGTCAGCAAAACTCTCAGGGGCGCCGTCTCCATCAGGATGCCAAGCACGAACAAGTGCAAGAGAGTCGTGAACTGAGCAGCGGCTTACTTCAGGAAGTCGAATCCCTCCAACTGAAACATACCGCGCTGCAGCATTGAGTTTTTCACCACCGCATGAAGAACAATCAAGGTCGGTCATACAACTTACAAGGCGACTACGCGTGCGTTCTGAAGTGGTTTCCGTGTATGTTTTTTGCAAGCGTGCTATGATGCCTTCCCATGGGCGATTCATCTTGTAGACTGAGCCGTTATCTGATTCAAAGTGGAAGTTGATAACAGTAGAGCCCGAGCCATTCAAGAGGATGTCTTTGTCATCGTCATCAAGTAATTCAAAAGGGGTGTTGCGAGATATCCCATAATGTTGGCAAACTTGTTCGAGCAGTCGGCGATACCATGACGGTGACATGGATTGACGCCATGGGCGAACACATCCATTCGAAACAGTTAGTGTGCCGTCAACGATAAGCTCGATGTTGAATTGCCGTTCTACACCCAATCCTTGACAGACTCCGCAGGCACCAAGTGGAGAGTTGAAAGAGAAGACGCGAGGAGATAATTCGGGCATGAAAGCCCCGTGGTCTGGACAAGCAAAGTCTTCAGACCATGCGATTGTTTCTCCTTGTTTTGTGAAATGGGAACGTGTGCCCTCTGAGAGAGTCGCATCTTCCAATGGTGCTTCGAGGCTTTCAATGGCAACTGTTCCGCCACCAATTTTCAATGCACCTTCAACGGATTCTGTGAGACGCTGTCGGCGTTCGCGAGTGCATCGCAAACGGTCGATTCGAACATCAATATCGTGCCGGAAGTTCTTATCAAGTTCAGGGGGGTTTTCAAATCCGACTTCATGACCGTTTACCTTGCCATGCAAATATCCTTGTTCGACGAGTTGTCGAAACAAATCTTGGTGTGTTCCCTTGCGAGCCCTCACCGCTGGAGACCACAAGACGATGGCGTGACCTTCCATGTGCCATACGATATCATCGACAATCTCCTGGACAGTTCTTCGAGCTACTTCCCTCCCACATGTGGGGCAGTGTGGCTTTCCAATACGTGCCCATAGCAGCCTCAAGTAATCTTGAATCTCTGTAACTGTGGCAACAGTAGAACGTGGATTGTGAGAGCCTTGCTTTTGATCGATGGAGATGGCCGGAGATAGGCCTTCAATACCGTCGCAGTCTGCTTTCTTCATCTGCCCAATAAATTGACGAGCGTATGAGGAGAGGCTTTCTACATAGCGGCGTTGGCCTTCTGCATACAGTGTATCGAAGGCGAGGCTGGACTTACCAGAGCCCGACACTCCTGAAATAACTACAAATTGCCCCCTTGGGAGTTTGACGGTAACATCTTGCAGATTGTGTGTACGCGCCCCACGAACCTCAATCCAACCTTCATCACCTGGTTGACTCATGGACTCGCCTCATACTTAACGGACAGTCAACGGTTCTTCAAGTCGTGCTTTTCAACAGCAAATCGGTGCATGATTGATTTCATGCTGATCTGCGATGTTTGATTGATGTAATTTTACTCTGAAATTGAATAAATTCAATCTCAAGCAGGATGGAAGCCGCGAGGAATTGGTACTTCGAATCGTACCGGTTCATCGCTTTCAGGGTGAAGAAATTCAAGAGCGGATGCGTGTAAACAAACGCGATTTAATGGATTTGTTTCAGCACCATGTAATTCATCTCCAACGACTGGACAGCCCAGTGACCTCATTGCCATACGAATCTGGTGACGCCTTCCTGTCTCAATACTGACTTGAAGTAGGGAGATGGAATTATCAGTCTCAGTAACACTCCAATGAGTAATGGCTTCTTTAGCGCCGTGAAAGCTCGACTTAACTCGCTTAACATGGAGTTGTTTATCTTCAACGAGCCATTCTCTGGTCGAACCGGAAATGTTTTTCGGTCGACCTTCAACAAGCGCATGATACGTACGGTGAACGGCTCGCTGAGCAAATTGGAGTTGGATGTATTCCTTGTGCCGTTCATGCCGTGCAAAAACCATAACTCCGGAAGTGTCACGGTCCAGTCGATGAACGATATGACACCAGTTCCGTTCATCTTCGAGCCTCACATAGTCAACACATCGTGAGTGGAGTGTATCGACTTCGAGTTTATTGGTGGCAATAGAGAGAAGCCCAGCTGGCTTTTCTACGACAAGAATTGCATCGTCTTCCCAGATGACGTTGAGATTGATTCGTTTGTGTTTAGGTACTGGGGGTGGGGTGATTTCTTGGGCTTTGACTCGGCTTAGAATTTCTATCTGAACATCTTTCCCAACCTGAAACTTGGCTTTATGTTGAATTGTTCCATCAACTTGAATTCGGCCTTCAGTAAGCATCTTACGCAGTTTGGCACGAGAGGTTTCTTTCATGAATTCCGATAGGGCATCGAGAAGTGTCTGTTCCTGAGAGGATGTAAATTTCATGTGTTCACCTACAATAAGAGTGCGTCGCACCACGTGTCTTTTTCACCGGAGTGGCCTGGTTCAAGTAACGTTAAACCATCAGCTAAAACCAAACTGTTGAGATTGCCGGAGCCCTGATATCCGGTTGAATATGCGAGTAGGTTTTCCCCTGATGTATCAATAACTATTCGTCGAAGAATAAGATCTGTGGGTGAAGTTTTGAACGGTTCTGCTAACTGCACTCGGACACGCTTTTCTTCTAAACCACCACCCGAAGTCGATGCCCGTAAGTACGGCGCAACAAGCACTCTGAAAACAACATGGCTACTGACTGGGTTTCCTGGAAGTCCAAAGATTGGCGTGTCATTCCATGCTCCAAAGAGGGGTGGTGATCCTGGCCTAACTTTAATTCGCCAAAAATCAATTTCACCCTCATCTTCCATTATTTTCCTAACAAAGTCTCTATCACCCATTGAAACTCCGCCCGAGGTAATTATTAGGTCGCATTTTGTTGCTGCAACATCGAGTGTTTCTCTCAATTTATCTAAATTATCAACCACTGAAGAAAATCTTACTGGCTCGTGCCCGAGCCACTTGACAAGACCTGATAGGCCGAAAGTATTGGATTCATAGATTTCGCCTTTCTGTAAAACTTCACCTGGCAATCTCAATTCATCACCGGTAGAAATTATTGCTACTTTGAGTGGTTTGAAGACTTTGATTTTATTATGCCCCATAGCGGCACAGAGTGAAGTTTTCTCAGGTGTCAAAAGTGTCCCGGTTTTGAGCAATATTTCGTTTTCTGTGAAATTCTCACCTTTTTTACGAATAAAATGAGGTTTAGATTCATGGTTTAAGGTAACGGTTTCGTTCTCTTCATCTACTTCGCAAGCCTCAATTGGAATGATTGAATCTGCTCCTTCTGGTATTGGTGCGCCAGTCATTATTCGAGCAGCTTCTCCACTGACAATCGAATTATCAAATTTATTTCCGGCAGCTATGGTATTGGAAATTTTAAATTTATTTGGAGGATTTTTAGATTCTATATAGTTAACAGCAAATCCATCCATTGCAGAATTGTCAAAAGGTGGATCATTCGTTCGTGCCGAAAGTGACTCTGAAAGTATCCTATGGAAGGCTTCGTCGATAGAGATGACTTCGCTGTCAGGAGATAATCTCCTTTTGAGAGTGATTTCTATCGCCTCTTCGAGTGGGATGAAATAAGGAGTTCCGCTGCCCATGAAAGTCCTAAAAAGAGATTTACTTTCATGTTATGGGACATATTATCGGTTGCTATG
>Ga0208973_1000315_pt1 | contig 26996 bp, 21 predicted proteins | sample AOAMet_66_BLW_10_2_FD_188233 | JGI IMG/M metagenome (GOLD analysis project Ga0208973, IMG submission 188233) | Ammonia-oxidizing marine microbial communities from Monterey Bay, California, USA - CAN11_66_BLW_10 (SPAdes) | ecosystem: Environmental > Aquatic > Marine > Intertidal zone | place...
AAACAAGTAGTGGATCAATTATATCAGATAGTCCAAACTTAACTATTGCTCAAGTAGTTCAACAAATTAACAACGCAAATATTTCTGGCATTACTGCCATAGCAGGCGGCGCAAGTAGTAACGTATTACAAATTAATAGTAATTTGGAAACACTTTTTATTGGAGCAGGATCAGCTAATACTATAGTTGGGATAAGTTCTGGTATTACAAACGCACCAATATCAACTACATCAGTTTCAACTACAGTTGATCTTAACTCAATAATTAACATTATTAACAGCGCATCACTTAGTGGCATTGGTGCTACTAATAGTAACAACAGACTTAAATTAACAAGTACTAACTCTACATTAGTTATAGGAGCAGGTACTGCTAATACTACACTAGGGTTAACAGCAGGAACACTCAGTGCTGTACAAACACAAATAAGTAACGTCTTTAATGCGTTTGTTGGTAGTGATGGTAATCAAGTTTTCCAACAATTAACACATGATCCGCATATTTTTAGTATTTGGCTTGCTGACAATGTTGGTGATAACGACAGTAACAGTGGGTATGCGGTGTATCAAACAATGGACTTTGGTATGAGCATTAGTAAAGCCTGTGCTGGTAACAATGACGCAGACGATGCGCTGATTTCAGTTAAACTTAGTGATGGAAATACACAAGCACACAACCTTGTTACTGATGATTATGTATTCATTGTAGGTAGTAATACAGTACCTAATATTGATGGAATACATCGTGTTACTGAAGTTTCTCCAGATAATACACTTGTATTTTATATTGATGAATATATTCAAGAAGAAGGAACAGTTGGAAATATTTACCCGTTACGTAATGTTAGATTCTCAGACTTTAATACACTTGATAATAATACTAATGCTACAGTAAATGGCGTTTTCAAATATAATTTTAATGGACTTAGACAAAATAATCAACAAACACCAAAGTATGCGTTTGTTGACGATGATGGAAATGGTAGTCCAGCAGTTTATAAATGGGTAGGAAACTACACCAATAGTACTGGGCATACTGGTACTGGTTGGACTAAAGTTAGAGAAAGTGCCACACAAGCACGTAATGACCTTATTGAAAGTGTAAAACTTTATGATGCTTATACAAAAAGTACTATTACACAACTTGAGATATTTGATCCAGCTAAAGGTATTATCCCTGGATTTATTGATGAAGAAATTGACCTTATACTAACTGCTGATATAGCAAGTTATAACTATAATACAGTTGATGGATTTAATGAAAACACTAAATCATGGGCAACTGAACAAATTGGCATGCGTTGGTGGGATATTAACACGGCAATTTATGTAGACTATGAACAAAGTAGTATTGACTACAAGCAAGCATACTGGGGTAGATTATTTGACGGCGCAAGCATTGATGTATATGAATGGACTCGCAGTAGTGTTCCTCCTGAAGAATGGAAAACATTAGTTGACCGAGGTGGATATATTGATGGAAGTCCAGCAAGTGGAACTCCACTAAGTGTTGACATTGATAATGAAACTGTGTATAACTGGACAGAGGAAAAGTTTTACAATAGTCAATCCAAACGTACAGAAAAAAGTTACTTCTTCTGGGTTAAAGGAAAACAAAATAATACTAGTAAACGAAACTACAATACATACCAATTGGCCAGACTATTAGAAAATCCAAGTGCGTTTAATATTAGCTGGGCAGCGGCTGCTGGCAGTAGTGAATTATTATTATCAAATGTTGAATTATCTATTACAAACAATACAGTTGTACAAGTTAATCAAAGAGTAGATAGTAACGCACTACCATTAAATGAGTGGACATTGTTATCAGAAAACGATTCTGCTAGTATTATTCCAGAACAGTTACATATTAAAATGCGTGACAGTTTAACTGGATACAATAGACATACTGAAAGATATACATACACAACCTGGAGTACTGGTACAGTATATGCGGTGGATGCTGTTGTACAAGATGGTGATAACTTTTATATTAACTTACTAGCAGACAACACAGGCAATCAACCAAGTTTAGATACTGCTATGGAAAAATGGGTTAGAATTTATGATTATAACTTACCAGATGGAACACCAGAATCTGATATAGATGTTGCTCGTCCTCACGCATTGCCAGATTTAAACTTACATCCATACAACCGTTATGGACACTTAGTACGTCCAAGACAGAGTTTGGTAAGAGAACTTCCAATAGCAAGACAGAACTTTATTGAAACTGCTAATAATTTACTAGCAGACATTCCGCTAATTGATGGTGGTGATTCATGGGAAACTGTCATGAATAAGATTAGTATTGAAGGCGTGGTGTCATATGACATATCACCATATTGGAGTTATGCTGATTATACTAGAAAAACTTATGACAACAATGATAGTTTGGTATACGAGTACAATACTAGTATTTCGCCAAAATATACAGCAGATAGTAAAGATGAACTATATGGTGAACTAGGTGTGCCTTTCCCTTATGTAAATGGTGATACACTAAAAATTACAACAGTGATGCACAGTGATGACATTAATAGACCTGAAACTTACAGTCGTATAAATGACGAATGGGTTCTTGAACACAAAGTAAAAGGCACAATACAATTAAGCGAAGAACTTTGGAATTCTCAGAAGTTTGGATTAGGTTATGATATTAGTGGATTTGATATAGACGGATTTGACAATTCAGTTGATGGAATACTAAGCACTATATTTGATGGTTTACGTAGCCATATATTTGTTGGTAGACATCAAGTTAAATATAACAAACTTTGGTTTAAGTGTTTGTATCAAGCAATTGCTGATAATACAGCAGATGACTTTGCGTTTAAAACTACGTTTGTAAAACTAAATGTTGATCATCCATTACTAACGAATAAAGAAAGATATGGAAACTTTAATGTAAATGTTGTTGAAGAATTCTTTAACACAATTAAACCGTTCCATACTAAATTACATAGTATAACAGATCGCAATACACATACTGATTCATGGGAAAATGAAATTAGTGAACTAAGTCGTAACGGTGTTATCACAATGAAGTATGAAGATCACACTGAAAGAACTTGGGCTGGAGATACTATACTAACTGGTGGTACGTTTACTACAGCACCTGATAATGAGGATGTAATAAAATTTACAACAGTAGATGGTGACATAGAATACATTTATGACGCTAATGTATTCCAACAGGCTGTAACAGAAGGTTGGGGTAACGAACTTTATCCAATGGATGTACATGAGAATATTAGTATACTAGTACAAACTAATGCTAGTGGATCTACAGAAACTACTGATACACGTTCGTTCCGTATGAATATTTGGGAACAATATCGCATACAAGAAAGTACAGCCGTTGTCGATGCTACATCAACTGTGACAGTAACAGCAGCTTTTAGAACTGATACTACTATTGTGGTAAATGATGCTACTAACTTACCTGATAGCGGTGTAGTTTGGATGGGCAACGAAAGAATAGAATACGGTGCTAAAGAATCATATGTTGTTGGGGGTGCGCTATTCTACTGTACTCGAGGCACATACGGAACACCAGTACTAAATGATACACCAATTGGTACTACAGTAAGACACGAACCAACAATACCAGTGTTAGAAAACTTTGGACATTACGGTGACAATCTAAGATTAGCCTATAACGATAGTGGTGTAAGCCTTGCTTCGGCAGGAATTACACCCGAACACACTTTCATTAGAAATGCGGGTTCTGGATCTATATAAATATTATAAATGGAAAAAAATTATGAGTGTAAATAAAACTGAAAAAACAATGATAGGTGTAGAAGGTCACATTACAATATGGGATCCTGAAAGTGGTGAAATATTAACAAAGCGCCGCAACGCCGTTAACTTTGAGAACATGAGTGTTGCTCTTGCTAACTTATTAGCAAATGAAGCAGGTTCAACTGGATCACATCACATTGGTACAATGAGATTTGGTAATGCTGGTACAACAATTGACGGACTAGGTGCTGTAACATATAAAGCAACTAATACAAGTTTGTCAAGTGGTGTACTATACAACCAAACTTTTAGTAAGGTAGTAGATGAAGCAGTTAGTGGATCAGCATTAAATAGTGTAGAAGCAGTACATACAAGTACAAACCTATACAGTGATGTTGTTGTTACATGTACACTAGACTACGGAGAGCCAGCAGGACAAGATGCTACTGATACAGCCACAAACATGGATGGAACATATGTATTTGACGAGCTAGCACTTTTTTCAGCTAATGATGATTTGCTAACACATGTAATTTTCCATCCAGTACAAAAAAGCGCCAACAGAAAAATACAAGTAATATACACACTCAGACTACGCACATCGTATAGTGATGTTTAAGGAACAGATATGCCATATACAATAGATTATTCAGAAAGCGGCAAGACGCCAATAGTAGTAAACGACGGTACCGTCGATACTAGTACCAGTTTAAAACTAATTGGTAAGAACTATAACAGGTTTGGCGAGTATCTTAACGAAGACTTGCTACACTTATTAGAAAACTTTGCTGGAAATACAGCACCAGACAATCCAACTGAAGGACAACTTTGGTACGATACTAGTGAAAGCTACTTGAAAATATATGAGAATGGTAAATGGTACACAATCGGCTCACCAGCTGGTAATACTAGAATGGAAGTAAGAACAAGGCTTGACACTAATGGAGTTTCACACTATACTATAGAAAATATTGTTGATAATGTTATTGTTACCATACTTGTGGATGATACTGTTGCGTGGACACCTGCGGCAACAGAATATTTAGAAGACGGTGTTACGGCGTTAACAACTCAATTTCCAGTTATACAAGCTGGTGTTAACATGAACACAACAACTAATTTTAAATTTAGAGGCCTTGCTACAAGTGCTGAGTATGCTGACCTTGCTGAACGTTATCACGCAGACGAAGTATATCAACCAGGCACTATAGTAAAAATTGGCGGAGCAAACGAAATTACGCAAACACTTAAAGAATGTGATGACAATGTATTTGGCATCATATCTACAGCACCAGGATTTGAAATGAACAGCGCAGCAGGTACAGACGACACTCATCCGTTTGTAGCATTAGCTGGGCGTGTACCTTGTAAAGTTACAGGAACAGTAAACAAAGGCGACAGACTAGTGTCTAGTAGTACACCAGGTCATGCCAGAATTGCGCATATGACAGATATATTAGATTATAGAATTATTATAGGGAGAGCTCTTGCTGATAAGACCGACGATGGCGAAGGTCTAATTGAAGTAGTGGTAGGAGTGAAGTAATATGCCAGCATCAGCAGGTACAACAGTATTAGCTTCAGAGTACAATGCGGTAGCTGAACTTGTCAACAAAATTTTTGGTGACAAATACAGTGCTGTACTTGTCACTGATGCTGACAGATCCAATCATAAGTTTGGTTGGGGGGCTGTTAACGTTGAAGATGCGCTAGCTATTGGTACACTAATTACTGCTGAACGACTACAAGGTATGGTTAATCGTACTAATATTATGGTAGATCACGTTAACATCAATGATACTATCTTGGTGTTTAGTATTCCATCAAACCGCACAGACATACTTGCTAGAACACCTATACGTGCTGAAGATTTAAATGTAGTTGAAACTAAAGTTAACAACAGTATACTTTCAAGTAATGCTCACTTATCAATAGACCCAACAAACGCTAGTTCTTTTGTAATTACTCCAAGTACAGCATATACTAGAGCAACTCCTTGGAATAACAAGTTAGTTGGTGAGCATAAATGGACATTTGGTAGTTATAATCATGCTCGTTATTTCTTTAACAGTGGTGGACAACTGCGTCTAAATATGGAAATGACTGGCGGTAGTACTGCTGGATACAACAACTGGGCAGATATCATTAATGAAATTGGTGTGCTAAGTTTAACTTGGGACAACGTAGTACAAAGTAGTAGTATTACACAAGGTACTAGTGAAGGTAAAGGATTTTATGACTTAACAAATTCATATCAACTACTGTTTACTAGTAGTGGTGTTACCGCACCGCCAAGTGGATATGGATATGGATATGGGTATCAAGCTGCTGGCTTGTATATACATGAGAATGCTTTTGAAAGCCAACTCCCATTAGGCGATGCTAGTGCTAGTGGATACGGGTACGGGTACGGTTATGGGTATAGTAGTTATGCTAATCGTTACATGAAACTTTATGGAAAATGGGCAGATAACGGCAAAGACGTTGATCTTAAAATTGAATTAGATGATACAGCATTTGCTCAATTTACTGATGGAACGTTTGAAACAAGTGTAAGTTACTTAATGCCAGACATCATAACACTCAATGATGCTACCTTTGATGTTAATCCAGTCCCAGTATTCGCAATAACCAATAATTTTGATACAGTTGACGACAGCTAAAAATAAACACTTGACATTCCCTCATAAATAATTATAATAGTAGTTAACTTATAGGAGAACATCATATGGATGATAGGCTTGAAAAGGCGCTGGAGTTCGGTAATTACCGCACAACACTTAGTAATCAAAAGAAAAATGTAATCGCACGTATGCAAACATTACAGCTAGTTCATCATAATAATGGTTCATTTACAGCAAATCCACAAACAATTAGCTTTGTACAAGCCCTTATTTCAGTAGGGAAAACCAGTAGTGTTATACTAGACACTAAAGAAAACCCAGTTGAAATCGCTAACCTATCAGACTTTTTAGAGCTGTTAGTTGGTGCGTATACTGAAGGTGTTAACGAGTATAAAGTACAGATGGACAGGCTTAAGAAGTCTAGAAATATTAAGAAAATTATGGACTGGTAATGACAGAAAATAAAGAAGAATCTGGCATTTGTATGTTCGCATACAACAACGAAAAGATGGATTATATTAAGTTTGCGCATATTGCAGCCGCATATGTAAAGCGTAATATGAAAAATAACAAAACTTGTCTCATCACTGACAATGGTGGGTATGGGTATCTTAAAGACTCTATACCTACAGAGTTTCATGACAGATGTTTTGACCATATTGTGATACAAGACGTAGAACATTCAGCAAACCCACGTAGACATTTTGATAGTCCGTGGACAGAGTTTAGCACACAGTTTAGTAATAGTAACAAGCATGATGTTATTAATTTAACACCGTTTGAAAAAACAATGCTAATTGATACTGATTACTTTGTAATGAATGACTTCTATGATCATATTTTTGAAACTGACGTGCCAATAGCAATGCACAAATATGCTCGTTATATGGAGCATCAACCACCATACCTAAATGAACAAACACTTAATGAAGCAGGAATTCATCACTGGTGGAGTACAGTAGTATACTTTGACCAAAGTGAAGAGAGCCGCATATTTTTTGATACATGGGAACATGTTAAAGACAACTGGGATTATTATCACTTACTATACCAATTCCCACCAGGTCTATTTAGAACAGACTTCTGCGTGAGTATAGCAAACCATGTGATGAATGGCTTTAATGAAAATAACTTTATGAATGATTTTGGTGGCATGCCATTAATTAACATGGACCAAAAAGACGATATCATTGAAGTTAAAGATGTAAATGACTACATTATGTTAAGTCATAACAGAAATGAAGCCTGGAAAAATATTTTAACTCGGCAAACTGATACTAACCTACACTTAATGAACAAGTTAGCAATAGCTAGACACTCTGATACTATTATTAGTAAACTGACTGATGGAGAATATCAATGAGTAAAGGATTTCTACTACTTGGTATTGATACTGATCAAGATCAAATTAAATATGCGTACACCACTGCGTTAAGTATTAAAACATGTGATCCAGAAGCAAGTATTTGTTTGCTTGTTGCTGACATAGAAAAAGATTTAATCAGTGGATATGAAAACGTATTTGATTACATTATTGAGTTACCATTTGGTAATACAGCATACAAAGACGGGTTCCACGGATCAAATATTTGGCAACTACGAGAAGCAACACCATATGACGAAACAATTTACGTAGATTATGATACATTATTTTTAAACACAGATATTGATCAACTATGGGAAAATCTTGACGTCTATGATATTGCTATGCCTAATATATCAAGATCATTTAGAAATCAACCATTGGATAGAAGACAACTTTTTGAGTTTGAGAATCATTATAAATTTCCCACACTTTACAGTAATTTTATCTACTTTAAGAAAGATAGCAAATTAGCAATCGAATGGTTTAAGATGGCAGATCCAGTGTTTCAAAACTGGCGTGATGTTTATACACAACTAATGAACGATAAAAAACCACTATCGTTTAACAAAAATCTGTTGTGTAATATTGTTACACACTTACTTGATGTTAAACATGAAGTTAGTATGTCGCTTAACAATCTATATGATCTACACGCTTATAGTCAACACTTATGGAATAAAGATGTTCCAGACAATTGGACTGACATACTTAATTATTGGTTCCCAGAAAACAAACGACTAATAATTGAAAACAGTATTATTTCATCAGGGATAGTACACTACAGAGACGAAAATTTTATTACAGAAGAAATTATTAATGAATACAGAACCAACATTGATATCAGTAGTCGGAGAAAAACCGCTTCCTAAGTACTACGTTTATTACGATGAATGGTCTGGAGAGATCATAAATGTATCAAGCAAGTACAGGGAATCGAAGAATCCATACTTACTAACAGAGGATAACACCGCTGCAGAAATTCTTATTGGACATTTAAATCCAAAGAAATATGTAGTAAATGATACTAGTACTGGTACTTTTATTATGTCTAAATCTGAAGCATTAGTGATAAAAAGTCATGAAGACCAGCTTAGTAAAATTGCTGAAACACCATTGTCAGTTGATATGGAAATTAATATTGTACGCTATATCGAAAGCATGAAGTTAGAAATTAATATCAGTGGTGATACGCTATATCGCATGACAGGTAAACGATTTAACCAAAAATTTAGTAAGGCGCTAAACACAAATAACAGTGTACTATACTTTTACATCACTGAAAAGAATAACCCGTTACGCCTTATACATACTATTAAACTTGATCCTATTGATCTTATCAATAAAGGATATATGCTTTATGATCTTAGTGAATACACAAACGTTATTGGATTGAACAATATTGATATACTAACTCGTAGAATTTTTAAAAGTTATGGGTTAAAAACTAAGACTAAGTATACTACAGTAGAGTATATTAAAAGAAAGAATAGCCGACGAAATCACAAAGAAATTTATAGTACTGATGATGAAGCAACATTTACTATCAGCAATAGTACTAATGGTTGGATATTTAAAAGTAATTTTAAAGACCCACATGAGGCAAAAATCTACAGCGATATGAAAATTTATATTACTGGAGATACGCCTTTTGATTTAAAAGAAAGTATCGTAATACCATTTAGTGAAATGGGCGAGTACAAAGAGTTTAACATACACACAGATGCTGAACTCTTAACGTCCAAGTTACTAATTGGTGAAGAAGGAAAAAATGTGTCATTCAAATATGAGGAATTAGAATATGTCAAACCTGGTAAGTATTAACGATTTTGACATAGTTTACATTAGCTACGACGAACCAAATGCTGATGAAAACTATGCGGACCTGTTAGACAAATGTCCATGGGCCAAACGAAGCCATGGTGTGTGGGGTAGTGATGCCGCACACAAAGCCGCCGCCGCAATGAGCGAAACAGAACGTTTTATTACAGTAGATGCTGATAATATTGTTACTGAAGATTTTTTCAATGTCGAGTTAGACATGGATAAAATTGGAGAGAACCATGTTATTAGTTTTGCTGCCAAGAATGAAATTAACGGATTAGTATACGGCAACGGCGGTATTAAAATGTGGCCAGTTGACGTTGTTAATCGTATGCGTACACATGAAGCGGCACCTGCCACAGACAAAAGAGCGCAAGTAGACTTTTGTTGGAACATTCAATACATCCAAATGAATAACTGGTATAGTTGGGTACACAATAATGGATCTCCACTACAAGCATGGCGTGCTGGCTTCCGTGAGGGAGTTAAGATGGGATTGGAAAACGGTGACGTTGTTGATCCTGGCGCAATAAAACGTATTCATAGAGAAAATTATAGACGTCTTATGGTATGGATGACTGTTGGTGAGGACACTACCAACGGACTTTGGGCAATATATGGTGCTAGACTAGGCGCATATATGACTAATGTTACTAGAAAAGAATGGGATTGGAAAAATGTACGTGACTTTGATTGGTTAACAAAATACTTTGAAGATGAACTAGCCCCACAGTTTGCTGACGGTGATGAGCTATGTCCACGTACTGGCTATAGTTGGGATCTGGATAAACTAAAAGCAAAAACAGTTGAGCTAGGTGATCAGTTACGTAGCACACTTGATCTTGAACTAGCAGACATTGGTGTACCAGGATCACGTTTTTGGAAAACAGTATATCGTAATCCTAGTAGACTAGGACCGCAAGTACGTGAAGAGCAAGTACAAGATACTATTGACTAATAGATAGAAACGTGTTAGATTAATATATGAACAAAAAAACTGAAATAGTAAACTACGAGTTAGATCCAGATCCTGAAACAGCAGCTAATTTAGTTAAACCCAAATTAGATGAAATTTCGTCTAGTATGTGTATGGCTAAATGGCTGTGGACCAGTGTTCATTTAACTAACGGAACAACTAATAGTTGTTTCCTGCCCCCTATTCACAAAATTGAAGTTGAAAATATTATAGATAACCCAAAAGGGTTACATAATACTCCACAGAAAAAAGAACAACGTGCTATGATGCTCAAAGGCGAACAGCCTGATGGTTGTAGCTACTGCTGGAATATTGAAAAGATGGATAGATCATTTAACAGTGATAGACACTATCGCAGTAGTGAACCTTGGGCACAAGCTGGATGGGATGACGTAGTTGCTGGTGGTGCTGATGTAGATATCGAGCCTCGCTTTATGGAAGTTAACTTTAACCATGCTTGTAATTTGGCATGTAGTTATTGTAGTCCACATTTAAGTAGTGCTTGGGCAAAAGATATAGAAGAAAATGGACCTTATGATACTATCATTCCGCATAATAGTATTGACTATTTTAAACAAATAGGACAGTATCCTATTCCAAACAGAGAAGTAAACCCATACGTTGATGCGTTTTGGGAATGGTGGCCTGAACTATATCCTAAACTACAAAACTTCCGTATGACAGGAGGCGAGCCTCTTATGGATAAAAATACATTCCGGGTATTAGACTACGTAATTGAAAACGGCCGTCCAGATCTTGAAATGGCAGTTACTACTAACGCAAGCGTTCCAGATAAACTATGGAATAAGTTTGTAGACAAAGTAAGTTTTATTAGCGAGTACAATAAACTAAAAAGATTCCGTGCGTTTGTTAGTGTAGATGGTTGGGGCGATCAAGCAGAGTACATGCGTCACGGACTAGATTTTGATAAGATGTGGAATAACGTAAATAACTATCTAACCAGAGTGGATGAAGGTCTAGTTACATTTATTGTTACATTTAATATGCTTAGTTTGCCAAGTATTAAGAAGTTACTTGAAGGCATACTAGAACTACAACGTATACACAATGTAACTAAAAGCAGACGTGACGATGACGGAAACATTGTAGTTTATGGACACCACAAAGTGTTTATTGATACACCAATGTTACGTTATCCTGAATGGCAAAGTTTACAACTAGCGCCAAAAGAACACTGGCATTACGCAGACGAAGCACTAGAATTTATGAAAGCAAACCAAGACAAACATCGTGAAAGTCGTTGGGTAGGATTTAAACCTCACCAAATTGAACGTTTTGATCGCAGTATTGAATTTATGAAGCAAGGATTCGACAGTGATGAAAAACGTCAAGAAGCTGAAGAGAACTTCGTAAGGTTCTTTGATGATCATGATCGAAGAAGAAACACAAGTATACTAGAAACATTCCCTGAATTTTCGACACAGTACCACGAATGGAAAGACAAATACGATGTATAAAAATATTGAATATGCTGATGAACGAGAAAATATGAAAAAAGTATATGGTTGTGACACCATGTGTACTGCTAAATTTCTTACAAGCACTCTTTATTTACAAAGTGGGCATACACACAGTTGCTATCATCCACAACCTCACAAAATTCCACTAGAAGAGATTAAAGATAATCCAAGTGCTCTTCACAATACTAAACACAAGATTGAACGCCGTAAACAGATGCTTCATGGAGAACGTCCAGAAGAATGTAACTACTGCTGGCGTGTGGAAGACATTGACGACACACAACTTAGTGATCGTATTATTAAAAGTAAAAACGAACTACTACTAACACCAGACGCACATGAACAAATTTTAGAAAACGGCTGGGACCACAACTATAGACCAACATACTTGGAAATTAGTTTTGGTAACGAATGTAATATGAAATGTGCTTATTGCCATCCTAAGGCAAGTAGCGCATGGCAAAAAGAAATGGATCTTGAAGGACTCTTTCCAGATGCTCCACACTTACAAGTGCTTGAGGATAAAATTTACAAAGAAGAAGAAAATCCATATGTAGAAGCATTTTGGAAATGGTGGCCACATTTACGTAAGACACTTAAAGTAATTCGTGTCACAGGCGGCGAACCATTACTACAACAAAATGTTTGGAAGTTTTTAAGTAAGCTACAGCAAACTGGCGAGTGTAGTGAAATGGTTTTACAAATTAATACTAACCTTAATATTAAAAATAAGTTAGTAGCTAGAATGTGTGACATGGTTAACAAGTTGCTTAAAGAGAAAAAGATCAAACGTTTCCAAATTTTTAGTAGTATTGAAAGTTGGGGAGAACGTGCTGCGTATGCCAGGAATGGGTTAAATTTAGAGTTGTTTGAACAAAACGTTGAAACAATTATGGACAAAATGGGGCATCATCATGTAGATAGTTTTAATGGTATTCAGATTATGAATACATATAACATTATGTGTGTAACAAGCTATGTTAACTTTCTTGAAAAGATCTTAGAATGGCGCCGTAAGTATCAAAATGGATTAGAGTATCCTAAAATTATGTTTGACATACCACATTGTACTGAACCAAACCATTGGACATTAATTGGACTACCAGACGATTATAGTGAATATGTATCACTAACTTCAGATTTTATGCAGCGTTGGAAATGGAAAGCTAACTGGCACAAGTATCCACCAGAAGAACATGATTATGAATACCACATGTATTTTAGTGAAGAAGAAGTACGAGCTTGGAATAGAGTTGAAAGTATGTGGAAAAATATATGTGACAAACGATCCCAAGTACAAACTGATGAGTACCTTGAACCAAGAGCTATAGACGATGCTAGACGTAATTGGTACTTGTTTATTAAGTCTACTGATGAAAGACGAGGAACCGACTTTAAGGAAACTTTTCCTGAGATGGTAGAATATTATGACATGTGTGCTACATTATATGATATATGTGAGATAGAATACAATCGTAAATGTAAAGATGAACTTTTAAAAGATGAAGTAATTGACTTTCATTGGGATGACGACTTTGTTTGGCATCATCCAAGACTAGCAAAATCATTAATTAACTGGCGGAAAATTAGAAATTTACCTACTCAGATGTTTTCAAATGATGAGTTAGTTGGAGCGTTTGGTAATTTTGAAGGAGTAGACGATGAAGAGTAGTGAACACTTACTTAACGATAGTAAGTTTTTTTGCATGGCTCCTTGGATTACAATGCACTTTTGGCCAAATGGTCAAGCGTTTCCATGTTGTGTAATACTTCCCGAAGGTGATGATCTTAAACAAGAATACATGGGTAACCTAAATAATAGTAGTATTGGTGAACTTTGGAATACTGACCAAATGCGAGAACTACGCCGTAACATGATTGCTGACAAACCTAGTAAAAGCTGTGTACGCTGTTATCAACAAGAAAAAGATGCTAATGTACGTACACTGCGCAAAAGTCTAAACGAAGACTTTGGCGATATGTTTGATCGTGTTGCTGACACACATGAAGACGGATCACATGATGACCCACGCTTTTATTATTGGGATGTAAGATTCAATAACTTATGTAACTTACGGTGTTTGAGTTGTGGTCCAAATTTTAGTAGTAGTTGGTTTAACGATGCTAAAAAGATGTGGGGCTACAATGATCCCGCATTACTAGAATTGCCTAAAACATTCTGGGATGATGCGCTACCAGCAATAAAAGAAGTACGCCACGCATACTTTGCTGGTGGGGAACCACTGATAACAGCAGAACATTACAAAATGTTAGACGTTTGGATAGACAGTGGAAATACTGATATAAATATCAGTTATACAACTAACTTTACTAAAACACATTTGGGTAAAAAACGAGTGTTTGACTACTGGAATAAGTTTAGTAATGTTAGCGTTGGTGCTAGTTTAGACGACAATTGGGAACGTGCAGAGTATCTGCGTAAAGATACTATTTGGACTGATGTTGTAAAAAATAGACGTGAGATGATAGCAGAGTGTCCCGATACTGACTTCTTTCTTAGTAGTACTATTAGTGCTTATAACGTCTGGCATTGGCCAGACTTTCATCGTGAATGGATAGAGGAAGGACTAGTTAGTCCTCACGCACTTAACCTAACTATCTTAACACATCCTGAACGACTAAGTATACAGTTACTTCCAAAAGACTATAAACGTCAAGTCGCAGAGAAATGGGAAAAGCATATCGAATATGTAGAAGACCAAAAAAGAAAATCACAACCAGAATGGGATGTTGATAGTGAAAACCTTAAAGGTATTATCAAATTTATGTATGCTAATGACACTTTTGATGACAAATTTAACGAGTTTTTATGGATAACAACCCAAACGGATATTATGAGAGAAAATGATGCTTTCGCTGTATATCCAGAGTTGGAACAACTTAAACAATATGAGATAATGCCAGATGACCCAAGATACAAAATCGCTTAGTAACCAATACCAACTACATGAGAGTAAAACATTTTGTATGGCTCCTTGGATACATATGCATGTTTGGCCAAATGGCCGTGCCTTTCCTTGCTGTCTAGCAGAACATAATGACGGAAATGATTATGGTAATACTAACACAGATACTCTTGAAGAATTGTGGAACAGTGACCTAGCTAAAACATTACGTACTAATATGTTAAACGACACGCCAACTAAAGCATGTACCCGTTGCTATGAGCTTGAATCAGATAGTAACGCATATACACTACGTAAAAATATGAATAATCGCTTTGCTCACCACTTCTGGCGTACTAAAGATACAAAGCCAGATGGACAGTATGATGATATTAATCTTACTTACATGGACTTCCGCTTTAGTAACTTATGTAATATGAGTTGTAGAAGTTGTAGTCCAACATTCAGTACCAGTTGGTATGACGACTTTATGAAAGAGTTTGGCAGTGTACCTAAAGATATAGCAGAGCAAAAATTTATACAACTTAAAAATAAACCAGGCTTCAAAGAAGAACTGTGGCCTTATTTGGATACTGTTGAAGAAGTATACTGGGCAGGCGGCGAACCATTAGTAACTGATATGCACTGGAAGATTATGAATCACTGGATTGAGACCGGTCATGCTCAGAATGTTAGTGTATTGTATACAACAAACTTTAGTCAACTTACGTATAAAAAACAGCATGTATTTGATCTGTGGAAACAATTTAAGCAAGTTAAAGTAAGTGCTAGTTTAGATGCTATGGGACCACATGCTGAATACATACGTAAAGGTACTATCTGGGCAGACATTGAAGCAAACAGACAAGCAATGTTAGACGATCCAGAATTAGCCCATGTTGAGTTTGATATTTGTCCTACTGTTAGTTTAATGAATGTATTACACTTGCCAGACTTTCATGAAGATTGGGTCAACAAGGGTTTTATCACTCCAGGAGAAGTAAGAATAAATAATTTACTAGACCCAAAGTTTTTATGTGTTCAATCATTACCAAATGATTACAAGTTAAAAGTTACCAAACGCTGGGAGGATCACCTTGAGTGGTTGGCTAAACAGCAAGATTTTGTTCCAGATCATTGGCCTGCTAATCAGTTTGTTGATAGCGCAAGAGGATTGTTGAACTTTATGAATACATCGGACCGTACTAGTGAGCTATCAAGTACAATTAGAGAATTTGAGAGATGGGATAAATGGAGAGATGAAAGTTGGTTAGAAGCATTACCAGAATTAGCATGTATTGGAGAGTATCGTGAGTAGTACTTACTGTCTATTCCCTTTCACTAATTTAAATAGTAACACTGAAGGTAGTGTAAAGCTATGTTGCAGCATTAACGAAAACATTCACGCAACTGATGAAAACAACAATGAACTAAACTTTGGAACACATGGTGTTGAAGAAATTTGGAATAGTCAGTATATGAAAGATGTACGTAAACAAATGCTTAATGGTGAAAGACCAAAAGCATGTGACGTATGTTGGAAACTGGAAGATAGCGGAATACAAAGTTCAAGACAAAGCGCATTTGGCGAACTTAAAGCATGGGCAATGCCAAAAGAATACCAATCAGTAAATCCACCATTACCACAAAGTTTAGAATTAAGATTAGGAAATTTTTGTAACCTAAGGTGTAATAGCTGTTGGAGTTTAAGTAGTGATCGTATCGCAGACGAGCGTAGACGCATTCAACTTAAAGATGATAGCTTGCCTTCGTGGCTTAGAAAAGAATGGGATGATGAATTAGCGTTAGAGAAGCAAGCTGATTGGCTTTGGTGGGAAAGTGACGAGTTTGTTAATAGCATTAAAAAACTTGCCCCTAAACTTAAACGCTTGTACTTAACTGGTGGCGAACCAACTTTAATCAAACGTAATATTGAAATTATGCAAATGATACTTGATGCTGGTAATACAGATTGTTATATCGCTCTTACTACTAACCTAACACAATGGAACGAAGTATTTTATAATACTATGTCACGCTTTAATCATGGTGAGATTCAGATTAGTATAGATGACGTACATGATAAGAACGAATACATAAGATATCCAACTAAGTGGGAAAGCATAGAAAAAAATATTATTCGCATATATAACAAATTTCCACAGACTTGGAAGATTAAACATTATACAGTATTCCAAACTTACAATTATGATGCCATACCTGACATACTTGACTGGGCGCATAATCATCGCAGTTGGTATGATGCTAAAGAATATGATAGACTTTACATTTGGAGCCCAATTATGTTAGATAATCCTAGTTATCTAGATGTTAGAATTATACAGCCTGAAGTTAGAGCAAAAACAATTGAAAAACTAAAAGCATATAAGCCTAGTCATGAGATACCTAATGTCTGGTATCAACATGGGATAGATCAAGTTATTAAACGATTAGAAGATAATTCACTAAGTGAAGAATATTGTATTGAAAAACGACAAGAGTTTAGAGAGTTCAATGATACTATGGATAGACAACGTGGAACACAGTGGTATAACACTTTCCATAATCTTGCATTTGAGGTGTTAACATAATGTCTGATGAAGAACAAGGCGTAGCATGGTTTAGATTACAACAAAACGAACGTAGAGATCCTCCTACTAGAGAAGAAGGTACTTACTTAGAAGATCGTAGTACTGCTACACAGAAGATTATGGAAAAATGGAGCAAAGGACCACAAAAAGGTCTAGCGCCTGTTGACATTGAATATAACATCAATAGACAAACAAAATTGTGTTTATTAATGTGTCCAGAATGGGATCCAGGGTTTCCACATTATGGTATTGCTAAACTAGCAGGTGTAACAAACACTGCTGGCTTTGCTACTAAGTGTTTCGACTTGAATGTTGAAGCTCATGATGCTTATTTAAGTGCGATGAGAAAAGGTGAGCCTTGGGATATACACTATAATCCTTGGGACGGGCCAAGAGACTGGCACTGGATTGGCGAACAGTACTGGCAAGAACTACACACTTATGTAAAGCCGATTCTTGACAGAGCTGTTGACCAAATGGTAGAGTTTGCTCCAGACTTTTTAGGAGTAAGTCTTTATTACTGTAATGAAGAACCTAGTGACTATATCATTAAGGAAGTTAAAAAACGGTTGCCTGATATTAAAATCATTGTAGGTGGCCCTAGTACACACTACAGTTATTTTAAACCAAAAGACATATATGACTTTGTTGTTAATGGTGAGGGCGAACGTCCGCTACTAAACATCTTGATGAAGCATGAAGGCAAACTTTTAATTGAGGGCGAAAAGGTTGGTAAAACAACTATCTTACGTCAAGCAGAAAACGAACGAGTAAGTTTAAATGACTTGCCTTATCCAGATTATAGTAACATGCCCATGGACAAATACAGTTTTCCAAATGGAGCATTACTTGCTATTAGTAGAGGGTGTATTGCTAAATGTACATTCTGTGAAGAGACACACTATTACAAATACAGACAGCGTACAAGTGTTAGTACATTAGATGAAGTAATTCATATGTACAAAACATATGGTACAAACGTATTTTATTTTGTTGACAGTTTAGTAAACGGTAACCTTAACGAGTTACGTGCGTTTGCTGAAGGTGTAATTGCCAGTGGTATAAAAATACACTGGAGTGGATATGCTAGATGTGATGGACGTATGGATTTAGAATATATGCAAATACTACGTGATAGCGGTTGTGAAGCTCTTAACTATGGTACAGAAAGCGGCGCACAAGAAGTATTAGATGCTATGGATAAAAAAGTTACAATTCCTGAAATGGAAGCTAACTTTCGTGATGGTAAAAAAGTAGGCATTGGTGCGATGACTAACTGGATTGTTGGCTATCCAAACGAAACATATCGAATGCTTGAAGATAGTATGACATTTTTATGGCGTCAACGCAATCAAGGATTACTTAATATTGGACAAGGCACTGGGTTCAGTGTTGGTGTTGATACTATTGTTGGACAAAACTTTGATAAGTTTAACCTAAAGCAATGGTATTATTATGATCACTGGATTACTAAAGACGATAAAATGAGTATTGCTCATAAGCTCATACGTATGAAAACATTTAGCATGTTTACTGACTTTTTATTATCAGAGACAGAAATAGGAAAACCTACTCGTTATAATTTACGTGAACGTCATTATACTATTGAATGGAATAATCCTGATCTACAAAATGAAATTGAGTATGTAAATAAAGATGTTGATTACAACATAATTAAACCAGGCATAAGTAATTTTGCAGATAGTTTAGTAAACGAAATATGGCCACTATTACATATTATGTGGAGAACTAGAGGCGGGTACAAATTAAATTTAAAGTTTAATTACGAATGGGAATTAGAAGAATGGGGCGCACGTAACGCAGCACCTTTATATGCGGATTACAAATTTGAAATTGATGATGCGGGTAATTGGTCAGCCGACTTTGATTGGGACTATAAACAAACACACACTGATTATGTATACGAGGATCATGAATATACTGATGAGAACGGAAATATTATAATGGATCCAGACACAGTTGGTCCAGTGTACACAGTAATGAACTTCTTCAGTGATAATAGTAACGCCGCAACCCGTGCTAGAAAACTAGCGTGGAAGGGAGACGACAACTTTAAAAATCATGATCCTTGGGATGCTTTTGATATGGATTGGTTTACTAAGGTTAAACAAGATTTTAAAGTTGGACGTGATGTTGATTATAGTTTTAAGTATGATTGGCAAGGAACAGGAAAATGGGATGAGTGACCTAATAAGAATTGAGCAGGGCGGAGACCCTTTCGTTAACATTACATGGCAAGTAAGTAACTTATGTAACTTTCGTTGTACATACTGTAATGAAGCTAATTGGAACGGAAGTAACCTTAACTTAGATATCGAAGCTATTAAAGCAGGACTAACTAAACTGATTGACTATGAACTCAGTAGAGGTTATACTAGACTTAAAGTGTTCTTTAGCGGTGGCGAACCATGTTATTGGAAGCCACTAGTGCCTGTAATGGAACATATATTAGCAAGTGGAATGACTGAAGTCAAGTTTGCTGTTAATACAAATCTTAGTAGTAAAAGAGCATGGTGGGAAAAGAATGTACATTACTTTGATGATGTTGTTGCTAGTTACCACCCTGAGTTTGTTGATAGCGATCACTATATGGAAATTTATAAGTTTTTAAGTGACCGTGTTAATTACTTGTGTGGACGTATGATGATGCATGAGCCTACCTGGGACGAAGTTATCGACTTTAGTAACAGACTAAAAACAGAGATGAGTGAACACAACTGGCGTGTAGAGTATGTGCCTATTTTTGAAGAGCTTAGTCATACAACACGTCCGTACAATTACAAAAATCCAGAGCACAAAGAGTTTTTAGAGAAAACTAACTTGGAACAAGACATTAAATACAACGTACCAGCAAAAGCAGAAGGTATGGGTAGTATGGAAGTATATGCTGACGGATCTGAACAACCTATTAATTGTAATAGATTGGTAGCAGAAAGTAAAAACTTCTTCAAAGGGTGGAAATGTTTGATACCAATGGAGAGTATTTTTATTAACTGTGAAGGACATATTGACATGGGTAGCTGTGGTGTTATGCCACGAGTAGGTAACTTGTATGATCCTGAACTAGAATTAGACTTGCCTGAAAGTGTAATTTGTCCTAAGTCACATTGTCATTGTGGCACAGACATTTATATTACAAAATACAAGGATAGAAATTATGAATCAACTCAACACTAAAACATACTGTGTATTGCCATATAATCATTTAAGTATAGATCCAGTTGGAAATATTCGTCCATGTTGTAATTATAATTTTCATGCGGAGCACTATCCTGGTAAACTAGGTGGCTGGGAGTTTAAGAATATTACAGATTGTGAAGGTGGATTACTTGACGCAGTACCACATCGTGAACTACGTAAAGATATTGAGTCAAATAAAAAACATGATTTTTGTAATAGATGTTGGACAGTAGAAGATAACGGTGGAGTTAGTTATAGACAAAACTGGAATGCAAAATTTAACGCTCAAGAACAATCTAAATTACATACAAACATAAACATTGAGTACTTAGAACTCACGCTAGGAAACAAGTGTAACATTCAGTGTAGAATGTGTAATCCTTGGTCAAGCAGCATGTGGGCTGATGATATAGTTAAGAATCCTGAACTTAATCATTGGGATGCTGAAATGAGTAGTAACAATTTTGAATGGTATGACCATCCGAATTTTGATAGAGTATTTGAGGAAATTATACCTACACTAAAGCACCTAAACATGCTAGGCGGAGAGCCACTATTTGTTCCCAAATATTACGAATTATTACAACGTATAATTGACAGCGGTCGAGCACCAGAGGTCACTATACAATTTAATACTAATATGTTAGCAGTACAAGATAAAGTATTTGACTTATGGAAACATTTTAAACAAGTTGGAATTAACATGAGTTGTGATGGTGTCAATGAAGTCAATGAGTATGTACGTTGGCCTGGTAAATGGAGTAAATGGGAGCGTAATTTACAAAAAGTAATTAATTGGCAAAAGCAAATGGCACCTGGGCAGTTTGTACTACAAGTACACAGCACAATGAGCAGTTTAACTTGGTTAGACTTAGCTAATTTATATGAGTACACTCAAACAATAGACATTTGGACCAAGCTGCCGTTTCTTATTGCTGTAAACCAACCTGCTTATATGGATGCTGTAAACTTACCTGATGCTATTAAACAACAGGGGTATGATGCGGCATCCGCAGTATTAAACAATAGTAATGCTCAAGATTGGGAAAAAGCAAATAATCAAGCATTATTAGATCATGTCATGAATACTCCACGTGATCCAGATAAGTGGGAACAATTTATAGATCATACTAATAGACTTGACAAAGTAAGAAACCAAACTATACTCGACGTTATACCAGAATACAAGGAATACTGGCATTTTACCTAGTACTATACACCCACGGTCTATCGCAGAATCATACTTACTAAGAGATGAGTTATCAGAAATGATAGACAAAGATAAAAACATATTATTAATAGGTACTCCTTATCATTTGCCTAACGGACAAGTAGATGATGTAACTGTACCATTTGATCAAGTCAATTATTTTAAAAACTTTGGAACAAACTTTGCTGATGTTATTCCTGACATCAAGAGTGGAAAGACAAAATTAGTTTTTCTTTTTAGTGACGCTTGGAATACATGTAATGAGTATGAAACAAATCTGACATTGAATGGAAATTTTCTCACCATAGATTTGTATAACATATTGTATAACGTTGTTACAGAATTAGGTATTAAAGAAAACAGTGTATTCACAACACCAAGTAGTGTAACTGGATTAAAGCAACACAGCGACTGGCCAGCACATTATTATTTGGAATCGTTTAACAGATATTTTGAATTTAACTTTGGTTACCAGCCTAGTCCAGGACCACACAAGCATAACTATTTGTGGCTTAATAGAAGGTCACGACAACATCGTGTATATGGATTACATGAGGCGTTTCGTTTAGGAATGATGAAAGATGCCTTATATACATTTCATAATTTTAATGAAACTAAAACAACTGAAGAGCAAGTTACACATATGCTATCTCAATACTTACCTGAACAACAGATTGATTTAGATTTTCTAAATCATACTAGAGCAGGATTAAATGACACTTACGATGTCAATAAAGATCTTCAAGATGTTGAGCAAATAAAAAATTTAAAAAGCCACGCTAAAAATTGTCGATTAGAAATAATAAGTGAGTTCAATTGTAGTAATAATAAGCCTTTCTTAACTGAAAAAATAAGTCGTAGTATTGTAATGGGTAAGCCGTTTATTGTACTTGGTGACCGTAGTTCACTTAGTGAACTACATAGGTTAGGATTTAAAACATTTAGTTCACAATTTGATGAAACATATGATGAACTTCCTGATATTAAATCACGAATTGACAGTGCTCTAGCGTCAGCAAGAAGTTATAATTCAGAAACCTATAATGATAAAATGCAAGAAATACTAGAACACAACTACAACCATTACTTTGGTGCGTACCGTGATCAACAACTTGCGTTATATAAACAGGTAATCATTAAATGACAAGTTTAAGTCCTCAATATGTTATTGAGCATGTTGCTAACATGACTATATGGGATGATCGAGTATGGGTTAATCATACAGAGAAAACCTTTTTTGTTCCAATTTGGAGAAACGGTAATACTGAATTTATGTTAGCTGCTGAACAGTTTGGCTATACATTAGAAAAGTATTTTGATCTCACTAGTTACACAGGCTACGCATTTGTTAGACACCCTAGTAAAAGACTAGCTGGACAAATATGGAGAGCTATGCAGAATCAACAGTTTAGTTTTGAACAGTGTGTTGATTATATTATGCAAGGCGATCTGTCTAAAGATCCTCATTTTAAAACACAGCAAAGTTTCCTTGAAGAATATGATGTTGAATATCTAATAGACTTAGATGATATGAAACTAGTAGGTCATGAACATATTGACAGTGTAATTAAACATATGCTGCGACCTCGAAAAAAAGAAAGTGCTATTGACAGCGTTTCCAGAAACGATATTGAAGTCCAGTTAAAAGATACTACAGTTATTGAAAAGTATAAAGAAGATGCGTTGCTTTGTATGCCAACAGTTGGTATAGTAGGCGTAGGCAAAATTGGATCTATACTATATCAAGCACTAACAGAAAAAGGTGTTAAAGTCAAGAGATATGATGTAAAAAAAGAATACGACAGTCTTGACAGTATTAAAAAATGTGACATAATATGGTTGTGTGTTGACACACCAACAGTTGATGGCGAAAAAGATTTTGACTATACTAATTTACAGTTAGCACTAGATAACTTTTCCAATAAGAGTGTTATTGTTGGATGTACAGTAGCACCTGGTACATGTGCTAAACTTCAAACACAGTGTAACTTTGTTTACATGCCATTCCTTATTAGCCAAGGTGATGTAATGACAGGATTAACAGATCCTGATTGTTGGTTCATTGGTGGCGATTATAATCCACAAGTAAGTAATCTAGTTAGTATTTTAAGCCCAAGTGTACAGCATTGGGGAACATATGAAGAAGCAGAACTTGCTAAAGCTATGTACAATGCTTGGATAATTCAAAAAATAAACTTTGCTAATTGGGTAGGAGATCTAGGCACAGTGTACAATGCTGACGCACATCAAGTAATGGACTGGCTTAAAGGCTGTGACAAACTCATTACTGGACCAGCATATATGACACCAGGATGGGGAGACGGTGGCCCATGCCATCCCAGAGACAATTTAATGATGAGTTGGGCTAGTAGAGACCTGCCATATGACTTAGCGTGGAATAATCATACAGTTAGAATAAAGCAAGCAGAACACCTAGCACAACGTGCGATAAGTACTAAGTTACCAGTAATAATACTTGGTAAAAGTTACAAGCCAGGTATTGATGATACAACTGGCAGTTATGGATTACTAGTAGCAGAACAAATAGAAAAACTTGGCGGAGAAGTTTACTTTGAAGACCACTTGACACCAGGTGATTATTGTTATATACTAGCACATAACACATGGTATGGACACACTCCATCACAAGAGAGCAAAACAATAACAATATGGAAAAACAATTTATAAACGCAATGCGGTCAATTGACTGGCAACCCGCAGTAGATATACGCAATGTAGGGTATTTAAAAGACAGTGTTAATCCAGATTCTGGCTGGTGGGACACTGCTATCAAACATTTGCCTGATCTTCCACACGATGCAAACATTTTAGATATTGGAACTTGGTTTGGAGTATTTCCTAGAATACTTAAAGAGATGGGATACACCAACGTAGAGTGTACAGAGTGTGCGGCACACAATACTGGTGTGCGTGATGATTTACAACGATTGCATCAGCTTTTTGATATTGCGCCATTTGAGTTTGAGGTGACGCCAGGCAAGCTGTTTAGTTTACCTAAAACATATGATTTGATTACTGTACTGCACACAAACATGCACTGGCAAATACATGACTTATATTGTATTCAAAAGGGCGATGGTATTGAACCAAGAATAACAAAAGATTGGCAAGTTGTTGACAGTAACGGAATAACTAATACATTCTTTATTCCATGGAATTTAGAAGATTGGCAAATTTTTATAAAATGTATAAAACAATATCTTAAACCTGGCGGTACATGTGTTATGCAACCACACCCGTGGCCATACAACCATCCTAATGAAATCCTAATACATGAATTTTTAAGTCCATACATTGTAGAAGATGGATTAGAGAGTACTACACTATGCATCAAATAAACAACATTCATACAGAAAAATTCGGTGTAGATTTTCATAGTATTACTGACAGTCAGTTAGCAGACTATTGGGTAATGGATACACTGGGAGATATCGACGACGGAACATTTATTGAAGCAGGCGGCAGCTTACCAAGTACTTGTATTAATCTTGAAAAGTATTATAAATGGACTGGTTATATATTTGAACCTAATGATCACAACTATGAAATAATTTCTAAATTACGTGATAATACAGTAAGTAAAATGTGTCTATGGAAAGATAGGAACGGTGTAGAATTCTTAGAAACTAACCAACCCAATGACAGTTATATTGACGGATGCTTATCGCCTACAATTAAGTATACCCCTGAATCCATTACTAGTGTTAATAAAGTTACAAAAAGTTCAGTAACACTAAATGAAGTGTTTGAGAAAGCAAATTGGAAACACTGTAACTTTATTAGTTTAGATATAGAGGGAGCAGAAGGCAGTGTTATCGAAATATTTGACACAGATACTTACAGTGTAGATTGTTGGCAAATAGAAGGCGGGCATAATTATTTTCATATGCTTCAATCTAAAGGGTATACATTAGTTGAACAGCCGTTTGCTAGAATGTCTGGCCATGATGGTCCAGAATGGAGCCCCAGAGATACATTTGATAAGTTTTATATAAACAATAAATTACTCGATAATTATAAACATCGTATTTTCGAAAATATACATCAATACTTTGCATGGTGTGACAATGGTTGAACATGTTACAGTGTGGTGTTTACCACGTACCGGAAGTACAGCTTATTGTAATCATCTAGAAAATATAGGTGTAGTACAACAATCTAAGAGTATGGAAATATTTAACAAGGACCACTTACGCCCTTGTTTTAGACAATCTGGCACCGATATATTATTACATCATTTGCCAATGGATAATACTGTGCCAGAAAATTTTACAGGAGAATGGATACAAAATAATTATAATCCAGATTGGGTTTGGATAAGACATGTTGAAGACGGAAATAGTATATATCCAGCGATCACTGACAGTCCAGTTACACAATATGAAATAGATCAATTTTATAATATTGCTATGCGTAAATTACGACATACGCCTTCAAAGCATGTAGTAAAAGTATATGAAGATAAAAACTGGAATCTGGCAGATATTGATTATGATACACAACATCATTTGCTAATTAGAGATCCTGTAGATATTACACTAAGTAAAGAATTTGCAAAACGTACTGGTGTGTGGCATCAAACACATGCTGATGAAAACACCACTTTAAAAGTGGATTTTAAACTTGACTTTAGACAACAAGACTTGTATGATAAATTAAAATATAATATAGAATATCAAAATAAATTAAAATCTATATGTGGTGTATTTTCTAAGATTGTAAGATACGAAGATTTAACAATGAATAGAAATAAATATAAAAAAGTATGGACAAGACAACAAAAACTTAAATATGCTGTAAATCTGGACGAAGCACTAGAGAAAATAAAAGATGAACTTAATTATTAACGAAGCAAAAAAATGTCGTGTATGTAACGGCAAAATTATAAGAGTTGCTGACTTTGGTGAGATATACATCAACGACTTTCCAAAACAATCTGGAGAACACAAAGGCCGAGCACCTATGACACTAGATAAATGTAATAGTTGCGGACTAGTACAGTTGAGACATACAGTTGATCCAGATATATTGTACGGTGATCATTATTGGTATG
>Ga0208973_1000321_pt1 | contig 26749 bp, 21 predicted proteins | sample AOAMet_66_BLW_10_2_FD_188233 | JGI IMG/M metagenome (GOLD analysis project Ga0208973, IMG submission 188233) | Ammonia-oxidizing marine microbial communities from Monterey Bay, California, USA - CAN11_66_BLW_10 (SPAdes) | ecosystem: Environmental > Aquatic > Marine > Intertidal zone | place...
TATTAATAACTAAGCCATCATAAGCTGGATAAACGCCAGATGGACACAATTTTGTTACTGTATCATGATCTGACTCTGGGCTTAAATGTGTTAAATATGCAATACGTGGTTTTAAATCAGCTATCCACTTAAAGGTAAGATCAAAATGAGCGTGCGCAGTATGAGGCTTAGACCTTAATCCAGTTATAATAATAGTATTTAGATTATATAAACACTCTAAACTCTTTTTTGGAAAAGAAACAACGTCAGTACAGTAAGCAAATGTATTATTAATAATAAAGCCAAGTGTGTCTATAACACCATGATGTTGCTTAATTGTGTCAATAGAAATATCATTAATCATTAAATTTTGATAATAATCAATATTTATAAGTTCTAATGGTGGTTCAAAATAAGATTGAGAGTTTTTATTTCTATTAAATAGATAATCAAATCTGTTTAATAAAAAAGTAGATGTTTCAGAATTAGTGTATAACTTTATTTTTTCTCTGTTGTAAAAATAAAATGGTCTTAATTCATCTAATCCCGAAATATGATCTGAATGTTGATGAGTAATAAGCACAGCATCTATTTTCTTTATGTTATGTTCTATTAATTGATTTTTTATGTCAGGGCCAGCATCAATTAATATAGTTGTGTTTTCATTTTGAATTAAAATAGAACACCTTTGACGTTTATTTTTTGGATTATTAGGGTCACATTTGCCCCAACCTAACTTACCTAAAGCAGGAATACCTACAGACGTTCCTGTACCTAATACAGTTATTTTAAGTTCACTTTTCATCATAACATCTTATCAAATATTCTTAGAGAGTTCATACACAAATGATTAGTAAAATCATTAAAATCAATATTTCTAATTTCTGATAGAAACTTTGCAGTATAAAAGCAGTTTTTAGGCTCGTTAACCGATCCTCTATAAGGAGACGGCGCTAGATATGGGGCATCTGTTTCAACTAATATTCTATCTTTAGGAACAATACACGCAATTTCCTGTATTAACTTTGCAGATTTAAATGTTACTATTCCTGAGAAAGAAATATAAAAACCTAGATCAAGGCCACATAATGCTAAATCTTTACCTGAACTAAAACAATGAAGAATAGCTTTAAAAGCCCCCTTTTTATATTCATCTTGTAATATATCAATCATATCTTCGTCTGCATCTCGTGAATGAATAATTAATGGAAGTTTCTTGTCTCTTGCTACTTTTATCTGAGTTATAAATGATAATTTCTGTTTATCTTTATCTTCATTTCCAAAATGATAATCAAGACCGCATTCGCCTATTCCAACACATTTTAAATTATTCGAAATATCAGATATAAGAGAGTAATTTTGATAGTCTTTATCCTTTAAAACTTCGTTTGGATGTACTCCTACGGTAAAATATACAACATCATAATCATTTGAAATTTGAATAATTTTTCCAATTTTGTTTAAATTTGTTGAGATAGTAATGATTTTCAAAACATTTTGGTTTTTAGCGTTTTCTATAATTAAATCAAGTTTGGAGTATAATTCTGGAAAATCCAAATGTGCATGTGTATCTATTAAATAATTCATATAACTTTCATTTAATTAATTCTAGGAAAAAGTGGTAATGGTGTTGAAATGTTAATACCACCCTCATACATCTTACCAAGAGACTTAAAATCCCTCTCATCATCTACTACTTTTAGATGATCTAGAATTGCTTTAGATGAATCAGGCATAAAAGGTTGAAGTAAGATAGACACCTGCCTTACTGTTTCTAATAAAATATATAAAACATCCTTCATTCTAGAAAAATCACTTTTCTTTAAAGACCATGGAGCTTGTTCATCTACATATTTATTAGCATTGCTTATTGTAATCCAAATATTTTTCAAATATTGATCAAATTTTTGATTATCAATTAAAAACCTGTAATCATCCATATGATCCTTGATAGAATTAATTAAAATCAAATCTTCAATTTTAAAATTCTTTGGTTTTATAGGCACTTCTTGATCACAGTTTTTATAAATCATCGACACTACACGTTGAAAAAGATTTCCATAACTATTAGCAAGATCACTGTTTACTCTATTCACTAATTGAGAATTTGAAAAATCTCCATCATTTCCAAAAGGTACCTCCCTCATCAAAAAATATCTAACTTGATCAATGCCGTATTTTTCAACTATTTCAAATGGATTAATAACATTTCCCAATGATTTTGATATTTTATTACCTTCATTAGTCCACCATCCATGAGCAAAAATTTTCTTTGGTAGTGGCAATTTAGCTGCCATAAGAAACGCGGGCCAATAAACAGCATGAAATCTGATTATATCTTTACCTACCATATGAATATTAGCAGGCCAAAATTTAGAAAAAAGGTCTTTATCATCATCTTCAGAATAATTACAAGCCGACAAATAATTTGTAAGAGCATCAAGCCATACATACATAATATGATTATCGTCATTTGGAACATTCACACCCCACGAAAAACTTGTTCTACTTACAGAAAGATCTTTCAATCCTCCTTTAACAAAACTAAGAATTTCATTTCTTCTTGAAACAGGAGATATAAAATCTTTATTTTCATCATAAAAAGAAAGCAATTTATCCTGCCATTTTGATAAATCAAAAAAATAAGAAGGTTCTTCAACCCATTCAACTGGCGCACCAGAAGGTGCTTTTCCGTCAATTAGTTCAGACTCTAAAAAAAAAGCCTCATCTCTTACTGCATACCAACCCGCATATTTACCTAAATAAATATGACCATTATCGATAAGGGTATTCCAAATTTTATGACAGGATTTAATATGTCTTTTTTCAGTTGTTCTAATAAAGTCATCATTCGAAAAATTCATACAATTAAGTAGATTTTTAAAGTTTTGTGAAACTTCATTTACAAAATCATGAGGTTTAACGTTTTTATTATTTGCAGCTGTCTCTACTTTCTGACCATGTTCATCAGTCCCTGTTAAGAAAAAAACATCAAAATCATCAAGACGCTTAAATCTTGCCAATATATCACAAGATAATGTTGTGTAAGCATGACCAATGTGAGGTAGGTCGTTTACATAATAAATTGGAGTTGTAATGTAATAAGTATTTTTCATATAAAAGCTTTTAAAACTACTTGCCAAACAAATCTTTTAAAGTATCGATAACTATTTCAGACTTATTTAAATTAACTAAATCAGCAGAATTCATATATCTATCAAATTTTGAATGTAAATTCAAAAGCTTTAAACCATTATTGTGATTTAAAATTAATTTAATTAAAGTTTTTTCTTTAGTTAAAGTACAGTCAACAAATTTTTTAGTGTTTAAATAAAAAGTAGATTTTTTTATAAGATCGTTAATTATTAGTTGAAAACTTGAAAATAAAAAAGCGTTGTTTTTTTCATTAACTAAAAATAAGTTGTTTATTTTTTCTAAAAACAAAGTAGATGCATGATAGTTAATAATGTCATCCAGAAAATTGTCATAAACATTATATGTTTTGTTATCTATTAACTCCTTAGCTAAACCTGGAGAACCATTACTAATACTTGATAAAAAACTTGTCTCTTCGAAAGAAAGATTAGAAAAATTCTTTTCTATAAAATAATTAAAATCAATTTCGTTGAGTGAATTGATATAAAATAAAGCACACCTTGACTTTATAGTTTCAATTATGTTTATTGGCTTGTTTGATATGATGAAGATATATGAATTTTCTGGTAATTCTTCAATAGTTTTCAAAAGTGAATTTAGTGAGTTTATGGTTAAATCTTCTATTTTGTTTATTACTGCAACTTTAGTTTTTGATACAGAAACAGTCTTGTGAAAAAAAGATTTTAATTTTCTTACATCATCAATAGGAATTTTTTTTCCTAAATTTTCGATTGTATTTTTTAAATGAAAAAAATCTGGGTGTGATCCATTGTCAAATAAGTAAAAAGATTTATTTTTAATAATATTATCAAAAGTGTTTTTTGATTTTTTGAGTTTACTTAAATTTAATGAATTTTCGTTTTCTAGTTCACATAAAATAAATTTAGATAAATTAATTATAAAATTGGTTTTACCTAAACCTTCAGGCCCAGATATTATTAAGGAGTTTATAGAATTTGAAGAAATGGTATTAAATATACTTTTTTTTAATTCATCATTAAAAAAAAATGTATTGCTTAATGCTGTATTAGACATTTGATTTAATTATTGAAATAACATGGTCGTAAATTTGATTTGAAATTTTTTCAATAGATAATTCAGCATTGATTTCAAAAAATCGTTTATTATTTTTGTCACTTAAAGCTTTAAAACCATCTTGTATTTTTTGATGATATGATAACCCCATATTTTCAAATCTGTTTTCTGTTTTATTGTTACGAGATAAAGTTCTATCTATACCTACCTTGGGATTAAGACTTAAAAAAAAAGTTATGTCAGGATAAAGATCATAACAGAAATTTTTATGTAGACTTAACAGCAGTGTTTGATTAATCCCGCCCCCTACTCCTTGGTAAACAATAGTTGAATCTATAAATCTATCACATAAAACAATATCTCCTTTAAATAATGAAGGATTGATAATTTTATTTATATGTTCTCTTCTTAAAGCATTAAATAACAGTGATTCAGAGTATGAATCCCAAGAGTTTATTTCACCTGAAACTAAAAATTTTCTGATTAATTCACCTTCTTTAGTCCCTCCTGGTTCTCTTGTAGATAGTACATTAATATTTTTTTTTGTAAGAGATGTCTTTAATAACTCTATTTGAGTGCTCTTTCCAACACCCTCACCACCCTCAAAAGAAATAAAAAGACCTTTTTTTGATTTGTTGTAATAGTTATTTGACAACAAATTCTCCATAAAGCAAATACATTAAAATAGATTTTGCTTTCATAAACGTAGACATTGTATCAATGCTTTGAGATGAAACAATATTCTGTTTAATTAATTCTTTTCCTGGGATGTCTATGAAAATATTTCCCACTTTATCGCCTTTCGCAATTGGAGCGGATATTGGGTCCTGCCATTGAATCTTTATCTTAGTTTTATTCAATTCCAATGGAGAAATAATTTTTTTAAATGCTTTTTCTGCAACCAGATCTACTTGAGGTTGTTTGCCCAACCATACGTTTGCTTTAGCAAGGCTTTTTTTATCATTGAATAATGATAATAAAGCAGTTTCTCTAAAAACTATATTAAAGAGCCTTTTACTTTCAAATGTTCTCTTCTTTTTACTATTAAGGCCATTTATAACAATTGATACCCTTCTATTGTTTTTCTTAACTGATCCAATTAGTCCATAACCTGACTCATTAGTATGGCCAGTTTTCAAGCCATCAGCTCCATTCATAGAATATAATAGAGGGTTTCTATTAGATTGTTTAATATTGTTATAAGTAAAAATCTTTTCATTAAATAATTCGTATAATTTAGGAAAATTATTTATTATATTGCGTGTTAAGATAATTAGATCTCTAGAAGTTGTTTTTAGATCTGGGTGAGGCCAGCCAGTTGCGTTGGTGAAATAAGTATTATTCATACCTAAAATTTTAGCATATCTATTCATTTCCCTTGCAAATGCTTCCTCTTCTCCAGAAACGCCTTCTGCTAGGACAACTGCAGCATCATTTCCAGATTGAACTATCAAACCTAGAAGTAAATCTTTAATACTTACATTAGTATTAAGTTCAAGAAAAGATCGAGAACCACCCATACGCCAGGCTCTATTAGATACTAAAAAAGTATCCGACATTTGCAATGACTGATCTTTAAGTTTGTCAAATATTACGTAAGCTGTCATTACTTTTGCCATTGAGGCAGGTTTCATAATTTGATCAGCATTTTTTTCAAATAAAACTTCATCAGCTTCATGATCGTAGATTATTACTTGCTTAGCTGGAGACTTAATATCTAGCAATTGAGAAATTGATTTTTTCATCCATATAAAATTAAAACTCAATAAAAAGAAAAATAATAAGTAAAAATTTATTCTTTGTTTTTGCATTAATAACCTCATGAAATTTTATTCAACAACAATTTGAGCACCTTGCATTCCCTTTTCTAATAGTAAATAGTGCAAATCATCAACTTTTTTGACATCTAAAAATGGACCTGCTTTAACTTGAAAAAATTCTTTGTTATGAGACATTGTTTTATAAATTTTTACATTTTCAACATAGGAAAGTTTTTTTTTCATTAATTGTGCAGATTTAAGAGAGCTAAAGGATGCTAATTTTATAAAAATTTTAAACTCTTTATTTAGATTCTTAACGTCATAATTTATTTTATTTTTAAGTATTTTTTTCTTTAAACCTAAAACTTTTACATTATTAATTTTTGGAACATTTACTTGTGGCAGTTCTAGTTTTGGTAAATCTTTAATTTCAGGAAAATATCCTTTTTTAGCAAGCTCTTCAAGAATTTTACTTTTCTCCTTTAGAATAGTAACTCTAACAAGCCCTGTTCCCTTCTTTTTTAAACCAAGGACATCAGCTGCTTTAGATGATAAATCTATAATTCTATCATTAACATAGGGTCCCCTATCATTAATTCTTAAAATAATGGATTTGTTATTTTCTAAGTTAGTTACTTTGACTGCACTAGGAAGAGGTAATGTTCTATGAGCTGCGGTTAGAGCATATTGATCATAAACTTCACCGTTTGCTGTAATTTTACCATGAAATTTTGGACCATACCAAGAAGCAATTCCAGTTTTGTTATAATAGAGATCTTTCTTTGGAAAATAATATTTTCCTTTGATCTTATATTTTTTACCAATTTTAAAAACAGCCTTTGAATAATTACTCTTTTTGTTATTTGGAATAAAATATTTTTTTCCTAAATTTGCAGCAACTTCAATACCTGATGTACAACTTTGTAATAAAAGTAATAAAATTAATAATAATACTAATTGAATTACATTATTTGACTTTAAGCCTATTGAATTAGAATACATATATTATTTTTCACTTATTGAGTCTGACAATTTACCGACAGCTATTGCAAAATAATTAGATCTGTTCCAATTAAGAAGAGAATCAAAATTACTATAAACTAAAAAACCATAGTTACCATAGTTGTCAGGAATAACAAGTCTAGCTTTTAAATCTAATTGAGGAAGCTTAGTCTTATCACTATTTAAAATTCCTTTAGATGACCACTTTTTTAAAGCTATATATTTTTTATTAATCTTGAATTTATTATCACCTAAAAAAACTTTTCTTCCCCAAGTTTTTTTGTCAGACCAGCCAACTTTGTTTAAGTAATTAGCAGCTGAAGCAAACACATCCGGTTTTGAAGTCCAAATGTTTTTTGTACCGTCTTTATCCCAGTCACTTGCATAATTTAAAAAACTAGAGGGCATAAATTGACATTGACCCATTGCACCAGCCCAAGATCCAGTCATTTTATTTAAAGAGATGTGTCCATCACTAATAATCTTTAGAGCATTAAATAATTCTTTTTTAAAATAATCATGTCTTCTTCCATCAAAAGTTAACGAAGCTAATGATGATATAACTGAGAACCCTCCAGTTAACCTTCCAAAATCTGTTTCAATACCCCACAAAGCAACTATAAACCTTGCCTGGACACCATAATGCGTAGCAATTTTGTTTAGAAGGATTTTATTTTCTTTATATTTTTTGTTTGCTTTTTTAATTCTAAGAGGAGTAACAACTCTTTTTAGATATTGATCTAAAGATAGTTTAAACTCAGGTTGAGATCTATCAAGTTCAATAACTCTAGGAATAAAATAGGCCTTTTTTTTGAATTGCTTAATTACCTTTGTAGAAATACCTTTTTTTTGAGCATCTTTAGAAATATCATTTATAAACGTATTAAATTTTTTATCAGAAGAATTAGCATTAGAAGTTAAAGGAAAATATATAAAAAAGAACAAATAAATTATAAGATATTTTAAAACAAACATAATTGTAATCCTTTCAAAAGCATTTTTACTTTAAACACTTATTAATAAAAAAAAATATTTATATTAATTTATAGTAAAAAAAAAATTATATTATTAATTAGTAATAATATTTAACTATATTTTACTTGCCATCAATGTGAACCTAGTTTAAGAAAATTACTGTCGGATGGGTGACTGAGCGGTTGAAAGTACCGGTCTTGAAAACCGGCGAAGGTGAAAGCCTTCCGTGGGTTCGAATCCCACCCCATCCGCCATAAAATTATATTTTCCATCTTAAAATATAATCTAATTTCTTTAAATGTTTTTTTACTTGAAGTTACGTTTATTTAGAATGTCATCTATATATGTTGACAGTGAAATGTTTTTTTTAAAGCATTTTTTAATATTCATCTTTCTGCTCTCAATTGTAGATTTTGAAAAACCAATAATCGTCATATCTTTGTTTAATTCAACAAGAACTTTTTTAATTAAAAAATGTCCATTAATTTTATCTGATTTAATTCGAATTGCAGCTACGCAATCAGCAATACTTTCTTTCATCATATATTCAAAGCTATTTTGTTTTGGAGGTTTTTTTTCTAAATCACCAACTTGATGGTGAGCACATTCATGAAAGTCTATAAACAGTTGAAGTGCTTTTGATGATTTTTGGTAATTAAATCTATAGATTATTGGTAATCCATTTATGTCTCTTTTAGCAACTCCTGCCGTAAATCTTCCTGTTTTAGAATTAAGATTTTTGAAATAAACTTTCTCAAATCTATTATTAAAACATAAAGGTGGTTCGGATATCTTGTTTTCAAAATTTGATGTTTTTGAATATGCTAAATTTTTAAAATTGAGAGCCAATATAAATGAAAATATCAATAATTTCATATTTTTATTGTAAGGACTGTTCAAGATTATTTAACCCTATTTAATTACCATGCAACAACGTATTCTTTACATCGCTCTGTAGCTTTCTATGGAGTATTATTAGTTAAATTAACTCCATATATCTCAGTTAGAAATTTTAAAAGTTTATTTTTTTATTTAAAATATTTATTTCATTTATATTTATAAAAAACATTAATAGCTAAAACCCCTAGCAGACACCGGCCAAAGGTCAATTACGATATTGTCTTTTTTTACAACATACCAATCATGAAGATTACAAGTAGGATCACAGTGACCAGGTATTAAAAAAACTTTATCATTAATTTTAAGTAAATTATCTAAATCTTCTATTACACCATGTTCATCTGAACAATTGATATACTTTAAGTCATAATTAAAAACTGTTGGTAAACCGCTGTCTAAGGACATTGATTTTAACCCTGCATCTACAACAGCTTGTTTATTTACAGAAGTAGACATTACATTTGATAATACAAATAATGCATTTTTAAAATTAATAGTATTATTTACCTTACTGTCTTTTTTTAAAGATGAATAGTGAGCATCCATAAATGCATATGAACCTACTTGAATTTCATCATAGACATTTTCTTTAACTTCTAGGTCAAAACATCCTGTGCCAACACCAGTTATAATTGGAGAGTAATCTTTAAATCTTGTTTTTAAAGATCTAATTTTATTACATGTCTCTTGAACATTTATCTTTCTTTGTGCAAAATCTTCAATATGTTGTATGGACCCATTATAAGCTTGAAAACCTTCAAATTTAATATTTGACATTGTGTTAATTAAATCTAACAAGCTTTGTATTTCTTTGAAGGATTCTAACCCACATCTATTAGCTCCACAGTCATATTCTATATAAACATTAATAATAGAATTATTTTCAAAAGCTGAATTTTGGATGTTAATAATATTCTCTTCATTATCTACACAACAACTTATATTGCAATTTTTTGTATCAATTTTTGTTAATCTATCAATTTTTAAAAGGTCAGTTACTTGGTTAGTAATCAATATATCTTTAATACCATGTCTAAAAAACACTTCAGCTTCACTTACTTTTTGACAACAAATGCCGTGTGCACCCCCATTATTTATTTGAAAATTTGCTACATCAATTGATTTATGCATTTTAGCATGGGGTCTTAATTTTACTTTGTTATTTGTAATAAATTCTTTCATTTTTAAAATATTATTTTCAAATACTTTATAATCAATTATTAAAGAAGGTGTTTGGACATCTTTAATATTCATACCCACTTTTGCAGGTATATTATATCCAACTTCAAATTTCTCTAATTTCATTTATCTAGTTTCTTATTTTAAAAAATAGTAATTATTAACTTCTTTACATTTAAATTATATATTGCGATATATAAAATACAACAGATATAGGTTTAAAAATGAAATTCTTGCATACAATGATTAGAGTTACAAATATTGAAGCTTCAATTGACTTTTATTGTAATAAATTAGGTCTTGTTGAAATAAGACGTAAAGATGTGCCTGAAGGAAAGTTCACACTAATTTTTTTAGCAGCTCCTGAAGACGAGAACACAGCTATTGAAACAAGGTCACCTGAAATTGAATTGACTTATAATTGGGAACCAGAAACTTATGGATCAGGTAGAAATTTTGGTCATCTTGCGTTATCAGTTAAAAATATATATGAAACTTGCCAAAAATTGATGGATAATGGTGTAATTATCAATAGACCTCCTAGAGAAGGTAGAATGGCTTTTGTAAAGTCACCTGATAATATTTCGATTGAATTGCTTCAACAGGGTGAAAACCTTGAGCTTATGGAGCCTTGGAAAAGCATGAAAAACACTGGAACTTGGTAATTTAAAAAATTAATTATTAAGAAGCTGTAACTCTTCAATTAAACTTAGGACAGCATTAAATTTTTCTTCTCTTGTATTTAATGTTTTTTGCAAGAATAATTTTTGATCTGGCCTAATCTTTACTTGACCGCTCTTCTTTGTTACCCATCCTAAAAGCTTATCTGCATTATTAAAAAAGTTATTTTTAAAACCTAATAAGACTCCTTTTGGTCCAGCATCTATAATATTAATTTTATTGTATAAACATTTGTTTTTTATCATTAAAGTCATAAGCAAATTATTAACTTCTTCAGGTGGAGGGCCAAATCTATCAAATAATTCTTCGGTAAAAGTATTTATATCCTCAGGTGAACTTAATTCACCTGCTTTTCTATACAGAGACATTCTAGTAGGAAGATCAAAAACATAGTCCTCAGGAATAAGTATCGATAGACCAAGAGAGATTGATGGAGACCAAACCTCTTCGATTTTTTTACTACTATCTTTATACGAACTAACCGCTTCTTTTAGCATGTCTTGATACAATTCAACACCAACTTCTTTAATTTGTCCTGACTGTTCATCCCCTAAAAGATTACCTGACCCTCTAATATCCATATCATAACTGGCAAGCGAAAAACCAGCTCCTAAATTATCTAATGTTTTGATGACATCTAATCTTTGTTGAGATTTATTTAACAAAATTTTACCTGGCTCAATAGTAAAGTAAGAGTAAGCTCTATGTTTTCCACGACCTACTCTACCTCTCAATTGATATAATTGAGAAAGACCAAACATGTCTGATTTGTGTATGATCATAGTATTAGCATTTGGGATGTCTATACCAGACTCAATTATATTCGTAGAAATTAAAATATCTGATTTACCTTCAGAGAATGAATTAATTGACTTATCTAATTCATCTATTTTCATTTGCCCATGAGCTACACTAATAACTAAATTTGGAACCATTCTATTAATTTTTTGATATAAATCGTCAATATCTCTAACTCTTGGACATACAACAAAAGTTTGTCCTCCTCTATTTTTTTCTCTTAATAAAGCATCAATTAAGACAACGTTATCCCATTCTAATACAAAGGTTCTAACAGACAATCTATTAATAGGTGGAGTGGTAATTAAACTTAACTCTTTTAGTCCGGATAATGATAGTTGAAGAGTTCTTGGAATTGGTGTTGCTGTTAAAGTTAAAACATGAATATTTCCTTGCAATTCTTTAATCTTTTCCTTTTGCCCTACTCCAAAATGTTGCTCTTCATCAACTATTAGTAAACCTAGATTATTAAAGTCAATGTCATTTGATAATAATGCATGTGTTCCAATAACTACGTTAATATTTCCAGATTTGAGATCATCTTTTATTTTCTTTCGATCTTTTAAACTTGTCATTCTAGAAAGTGATGCAATACTTAGAGATGACTTTTTAAATCTATCAAAAAAACTTTTAAAATGTTGCTTTACTAAAATTGTTGTTGGAGCAACTAAAGCCACTTGATAACCTGCATTTGCGACTATAAATGATGCTCTAAGAGCTACTTCTGTTTTACCAAAACCAACATCACCACATATAAGCCTATCCATCAGCTTGCCAGTTTCAAGATCAGCAATTATATCATTAATTGCAGTTTCTTGATCATCTGTTAATTCAAAGGGAAAATTTTTAGAAAATGTATAATATTCATCTGGAATTAGAAGTTTTTCTGTGGATATAATTTCTCTTTGAGCAGCTACTCGAATTAATTTTTCTGCCATATCTTTAATTTTTTTTCTTACATTTGCCTTTCTGTTTTGCCAATTAGCCGCTCCTAATTTGTCTAAATCTCTTGATAAATTATTATCACCAACTCTACTTAAGAGGTTCATATTTTCTACAGGTAAATACAACTTATCTCCACCATGATATAATAATCTTAAACAATCATGATCAATACCATTAGTAACAATTTTCTCTAATCCATCATACTTTCCAATTCCATGGTCTATATGTGCAACCAGATCACCTGTATCAATATTATTTACGTCTTTTAGAAAATTTTCAGTTTTTCTTCGCCAAGATTTTTTCTTTTTATCAGCAGTCCCAAATATGTCACGGTCAAAGATAATTAACTGATCATTAATCTCAAAACTTTCTATATATGGTGAACTAGAAAAATTGAAATTATTTGTAATTTGTGTGGAAACCAATTTTTCAATTTCTATAACATTGAAATTGATGTTATGTTTCTTAAAATCATCATCAAAAAAGTTTATTAAGTTCGTTAATCTTGATTTATCTTCTGTAACTATTAAGATTTTTTTATTATTTAAATATTGGTTTATACAAAATTTAACAAACATACTTATTCTATTATTATTAAGTAAATTTGGATCAATAGGTATTAACAAAGGTTTTGAATATAAATTTATAACTTTTTTAGTTTTATTATCTAAATAATCAAATTCGTTTAATTCTATTGTTTTAAAAAGTGCAAGCTTTTCATCTAATTCCTGTTTACTCAAATAGAGATCATCAACTTTAACTACGCTATTATCAGATTTCTCAATTTTTCTTTCATCTACAAAATTTAATATCTCTTCATGACGCTTGTTAATTAAACTTAAAAAATTTTTTGATAAAACAATAACTGATTTGGGGTCACTATAAAAATAATCAAAGATAGAACTGAGAGGACTTTGATGAATTAAAGGTAAAAAATGTTCAATACCTTGAAATTTAACACCTGAAGAAACCTTTTCATAAGTGTGGCTTTTTAAACTATCTGATCCTGAAGCTAATCTAAATTTTTGTCTAAAGTTCTTTATGTTTTTTTCATTTAATAAATATTCATTAGATGGATAAACATCAATATTATTTATTAAATCACTAGATCTTTGAGTTAATGGATCCATTACCTTCATTGAATCTATTTCATCACCAATAAAATCTATTCTAAAAGCTTTTGATGAACCAACAGGAAACAAATCTAGAATACTACCTCTTATTCCAAACTCACCAGATTCTCTGACTGTTTCAACACGTGTGTAACCTATTTTACTTAAAAAATTACTTATATACTTTAAAGAATTTATGTCGTGTTTAGTAATATTTAAAAAATTTGAGGAATAAAAATTTCTTGGTGCTGTTTTAATTAGAAGGCCATTAACAGTTGTCAGAATTATATTTTTATTCTCTATTCCTTTAAAAAAGGAAAGTTTGGTAAATGACTTAACACGTTCACTTATAATGTTAAAATTTGGTGACGAAATGTCGTAAGGAAGACAATCCCAAGCGGGTATACTATAAACATTAACATTTTGAAAATTTTCTAAAAAAAAATTATATATATTGGATAGTTCTAAATCATTTTTAGCAATATAAAGAACGCTATTTGTTTGAACTAATGAAGATAGTAAAAATGGTATAAGACCATCTCTGACGCCATAAAAACCATCAAGATTATCAACATTAAAATTTTGATTAAACATTAAAACCTTTATATTTTTTTATCATTTTAATAATAAATTTTTCTTGTTCAGATTTAGTTGGTTCAATATCAATAGATAAACGCCATATTCGAGGGTCTCCAGAATCTAGTAATTTTTGATATGCTAATAATTCAGCATCATTAAGTTTGTTAATATAATTATCAGCAAAGTCACCAAGTAAAATATCTGTCTCACGAGTGCCTGTGTATTTAGATCTGTAAATTAATTTTTTAATAAAATTACTTCTATTTTCCAATATAATCTCGTTTAATTAGTATATAGTTAACGTGAGTGCAATAAATAAAGGTTTTTTAAATCTTGTCTAATTTTTTAATCAAAAGACCACAAACTATTTTTAACTTATTTTCTTCAATAAGCAAATTGAATGGTGTTGGCGAAAAAAGACTTACCGTATTAAAAAATAAAATAGGCCCTTATATCATTAATATCTTATTTTATTTACCCACAAAAGCTATAGATAGATTTCAAAATACATCCTTAAGAACTATTGAACATGGTTCAATTATTACCTGTGAAGTTGAGGTTGTGGAGATTATTATACCTCCTTTTAATTTTAGAAAAAAAAATAACATATCAAGAATAATTACATTTGGATTAGACCAAGAAAAAAATATTAGATTAGATTTAATATATTTTGGTCAAAACACAAAATATTTAAGAAATATTTATAAAGTTGGAAACAAAATTGTTGTAAGTGGAAAATTCGAAAATTTTAGTGGAGTCGGCCAAATTGTTCACCCAGATTATGTAACGACTAATAATCAAAAGAACTTGATACCTAAGATTGAAACAATATATCCATTGTTTCTTGGTTTTAATCAAAAATTTATATCAAAGCTTGTCAGTGAGTGTTTAAAACAAATACCTTATTTTGAAGAATGGTTATCCGAAGATACCATTAATAAACTTCATTTACCTAATTGGAAAGAATGCATAGTTAAAACTCATAACCCAAATAAAATGTCTGATATCGAATTAATTAGTAATTATAGAAGACGTCTTGCTTTAGATGAACTTATAGCTAATCAAATATCTATGTCACTTATTAAAAGTAAGATGTCAAAAGTAAAGACAATTAAAAACATTGAAAAACATGATAATATTTTAGAAAAACTATACAATATACTCCCCTTTAAATTAACTAAAAATCAAAATGAAGTTGTAAATGAAATTCTTTCAGATCTTCATAGCAATAACACTATGATTAGAATGCTTCAAGGTGATGTAGGATCAGGTAAAACAATTGTTGCACTCATAACTATGCTTAGTTCAATTTCTGATGGTTCTCAAAGTGTACTTTTAGTTCCAACTGAAATATTAGCAATTCAACATTTCAATACCATTAATGAATTTCTCAAACCATTGAATATAAATGTGTGTCTATTATTAGGAGAAACAAAGGGTAGCTATAGTAAAAAAGAAAGATTGGCTGTTATTGAAAATATCGCTATTGGATCTATAAAAATTATTGTTGGTACACATGCTTTAATATCTGAAAAAGTGAATTATAAAAATCTATCGTTAGCTGTTATTGATGAACAACATAGATTTGGTGTTAATCAGAGAGTTAAAATAACTGAAAAAGGAAATAATGTTAATATTTTAGTAATGACTGCAACACCAATACCCAGGTCTTTAGCTTTAACTGCATATGGCGACATGAACATTTCAACTATTACAGAAAAACCCAAAGGTAGAAAACCTATCAAAACATATGTATTACCTCAAAGTAAAATAGACGATGTTTTAAAATCTATAAAAAGAGCTATAGCAAATGAAGCATTAATATATTGGGTTTGTCCATTAATTGAAGAATCTGAGAGCACAGACTTAATAGCAGTTAATGAAAGGTTTGATTATTTAAAAAATTATTTTAAGGATTGTAATATATCATTGGTACATGGAAAGCAGGATAAAATAGATAGAGAAAATTCTATGAATGATTTTAAAAATGGGAAAAGTAAGATTCTTGTTGCTACAACAGTAATTGAAGTCGGTGTAGACATACCTAATGCAACCATCATGGTGATTGAATGTGCTGAAAGGTTTGGGTTGGCTCAGGTTCATCAATTAAGAGGAAGAGTAGGAAGAAATGATAAAGAATCCTCATGTATTTTATTATATAAAACAGAGTTAACCCCAATAGCTCATTCAAGACTTAAGATTTTGAAGGATACAAATGACGGTTTCGCAATCTCTGAACAAGATTTAATCTTAAGAGGTCCCGGCGAAGTTCTTGGAAGCAAGCAATCCGGTAATGTAGACTTTAAATTTGTTGATCTGCATGTACATAGTGATTTAATTGAATTGGCAAGGAAAGAAGCATCTAATTTAATAAAAAATGATAAAGATCATTTAAAAATTAATACTTTATTATCAATTTTTGAAAATAACGAAGCTATTAAATTATTGAAAGGTGGTTAAATTACCTGGCGAATTATTTTTTGATTTTAGGAGTTACTATACCTCCTGAAATCACCATTTTAACTGCATCCTCAATTTTCATATGCATATAAATCAAGTCTTTTTTGGGAAAAAATAAAAGAAAACCACTTGTTGGATTAGGAGTGGTAGGTATAAAGACATTTATTAGTTTTTCTTTTTTTAATGATTGAACCTCACCTTTAGTTTCTCCAGTTACAAAGCCTATAACCCAAATACCTTTCCTTGGATATTCTACTAAAACAACTTCTCTAAAACTATTAGAGTTAGTTGACATAACAGTTTCCATTACTTGTTTAATAGCTCCATAAACACTCCTAACTACTGGCATTTTATCTAAAACTCGTTCTCCAGATTTTAGAAGCGTTCTACCTAAAAAACCAGGTGTCAAGGCACCTATGAATGTAATAAAAATAATGCTTATTATTAAGCCTATACCAGGAATTTGATGAGGTAGTTTTTTTGTAAAATCTAAACTTTCTGGTAATAAGGAGGCTACCTGTGCATCTATGAATGTTATAATAATCCATGTTACATATACAGTTATTAAAATTGGAGAAATAACTAAAATGCCAGCGAGAAAATATCTTCTAAATCTTGCAAAAATTCCTAAATTGTTTTCTGGCAATTTACTACTCCAATATTATATATTACGTATACAGTAATAAAGTTAGTAAATAACATAAAAACGGAAAAAAAATGAAAAAAATTTCTGATACAGATTTAAATAATCTTAATGAATTAGTTTCTATAGAAAAAATAAGAAAAATAATTGAAATTTTGAGAGATCCTGACAAAGGTTGTCCTTGGGATATTAAACAGGATTACCAGTCATTAGCACCCTACTCTATTGAAGAAGCATATGAATTAGTTAATGCAATAGAAACTAATGATATTAATAATATTAAAAGTGAATTAGGAGATTTATTATTACAAGTTGTCTTAATTTCTCAAGTTGCTGCAGACAAAGGTGATTTTAATTTTGATGATGTCGCAAACGAGATTTCAAAAAAAATAATAAGACGTCACCCTCAAATATTTGATCATACTTATAAAATTAATGATTTACCTAATCAAAGTTGGGAGAGAATTAAGAATGCTGAGAAAAGTGATAACAAAAAAAACAGGAAAAATATACTAGACACGATTGAAACTAATATTCCATCAATTATTAGGTCTATTAAAATTCAAAAAAAGGTTGCTTCTCTTAACTTTGATTGGGATAACGAAACACAAGTTTTAACAAAAATTGATGAGGAATTACATGAACTTAAAGAAGCTATAATGAATAATCAAAAAGAAAATATAGAAGAAGAACTAGGTGATCTTTTCTTTACAATATTAAACTTAACTAGACATTTAAAATTAGATCCTGATCAGACGATCAGAAAAGCTAATAATAAATTTATTCTAAGATTTAATACTATGGAAAACATTCTTGAACAGACTGATTTAAAATGGCATGATTTAAGTAAAGCTGATTTTGAAAAACTATGGAATAAAGCTAAATCTATACTTAAAGAGGATAAAAATGAACTCTAAATTACCTAAAACAATTTTTATTACTGGAGCAACATCTGGTTTTGGCAAAGCTACTGCTAAATTATTTAACAAAAACGGTTGGCAAACAATTATAACAGGTAGAAGAGCAGATCGCTTAGAAGAACTAGCTGCAGAGTTAGGTGAAGGTTCTTTACCTTTATCGTTTGATGTAGGTGATAGACGATCTGTAAAGACAGCTATAGATAACCTTCCTCCAAATTTTAATAATATATGTGTTTTATGCAACAACGCTGGTCTTGCATTAGGTTTAGAAGGCGCTGATAATGCAAATCTTGACGATTGGGACCAAATGATAGATACAAACATTAAAGGTATGATTTATACAACTAGAAACATATTACCTTTAATGATTGAAAATGGTGAAGGTCATATAATTAACCTTGGTTCAGTTGCAGGATCTTATCCCTATCCAGGTGGGAATGTATATGGAGGTACTAAAGCTTTTGTCAGTCAATTTTCTTTGAATTTACGAGCTGATTTAGTTAACAAAGGTATAAATGTAACTTCTTTAGAGCCGGGACTAGCTGAAACTGAGTTTTCTATTGTCAGGTTTAAAGGTGATAGAGATAAGGCTTCTCAAGTCTATAAAGATACTAAAGTTATTAATCCTGAGGACATAGCTGATGCTGTATATTGGATTGCAACAAGACCAAAAAACATTAATATAAACAGAATGGAAATAATGGCTGGCGATCAAGCTTTTAACCCATTCAATGTAGTTAAAAGGACCTAAATTAATCGTTTCCTATATAGGTTGCTTTTAGGAATTGCAATTTCTCTTACTTCATCCCATATCTTACTATTAGTGGCAGCTAGAATGGGCCCTTTAGATTTAATATTAAACTCTTCTTTATACCTAGCCATATAAACACAACCTCCAGATTCTTTGATAATAAGATCTAATGGTGAGTGGTCCCATGGGGTAACTCTACCATGAAAAACAAATTGAATTTTATTAGTTACTAGCATCATGGTTTCTATACCGGCAGAACCAACAAACACTCTTTTAGTAAAAGATCGTAAATTACTTAAAATAGATTTCCTAAAAGCTTCGGGTATACCTTTAGTACCACCTGAACCAATAATTTGATTTAAAGGGTCTACTTCTAAATTTAATTTAGTTGATATTTTTGTTTCTATATCAAATATAAAGGCTCCAATGTCTTTGAATGCATATATAAATTGCCTTTGTAATGGTTTGTAAATAAAGGAAGCTATTGGAAAAGAATGTTCAACTAAGGATATCATTGAACAGAAGTTTTCATTACCATTTATATAATTTTTTGTTCCATCAATGGGGTCAACAACCCACAACAGTGGTTCATTTAATAAACTTAAAAATTTTTCTTTATCAAGAAAAGCATTTTCTTCACCAATAATCTTGGAATTATCAAGGAAATTAGAAAGTTTATTAGATATATAATCTTCACTCTTTTTGTCAGCAATACTTACGAAATCATCAGTAGAACTCTTTATGTCAATATCTTTTGGAGTAAGTTTATTAAAATAATTTAAAACAACTTTTTCGTTTACATCTAACAAAATGTTAACAACAAAGTGTAATATTTCATTTCTAATTGATTTACTATTTATAATTTTACTTAACATAATTACTCATGCAATTTAAATTATATAAAATTAAAATTGATGTCTGGAAACTTTGATTTAAACTTATTCAAGTTAACAGAGGAAATTTTGACTTTTATTTTATTAATATCAAAATCTATTTTGCAAATTTTATTGTCATAAACATAAGAGTTTTTATAAAGCCAAGAATTTATACTTAGATTACTTAAAGGTATTGAAAAGTTAACATTTAAAAAATTCTTTTCAAGTAAGTTGACAATAAGCTGCTTCAATCCAACAAGACCGTTCTTTTCAACAGCTGAGGTATAAATAAATTTATCCATATATTTAATTTTGATGTCTGTAATATCTGAATTTAAATCTTGTTTATTAAACACGTGAATAATTTTAGTTTCCAAGTCTAGTTCAGAAAAACCAATTTGAAATAGAGTTTCTATTACCAAATTAGCTTGATTTTCAACGTTTTCGTTAGATAAATCATGAACTAATAATAAAAAGTCAGCAGAAAAAAGCTCTTCTAAAGAAGCATTAAATGCAGTGATGAGCTCAGTAGGCAAAGCTGAAATAAAACCAACTGTATCAGTAAGAATAATTTGTTTTTTCTCAGGAAAATTGACTAAACTCATTTTAGTATCAAGAGTAGCAAATACCATATCCTTAACCAAAACTTCAGATTTTGTTAAATTATTAAAAATTGAAGATTTACCACTATTAGTATAACCAACTAATGAAAAAATTAACTTTGAATTTATTTTTCTTCTTCTTCTTTGCAGCTCTCTTGTTTTCTTTACAGTGATTAATTGATTTTTTATTTGTTTAATTTTTGTATCAATTATTCTTTTATCTAATTCTAGTTGACTTTCTCCTGGTCCACCAACTTTACTTAAACCGCCTCTTTGTCTTTCTAAATGAGTCCATGATCTAACTAATCTTGTTTTTTGAAAACTTAAGTTAGCTAATTCTACTTGTAACTTCCCCTCTTTGGTTTTGGCTCGTAAACCAAATATTTCAATTATTAACTGTGTCCTATCAATTATTTTTTTATTAAAAGCTTTTTCTAAATTTCTATGTTGAACAGGAGATAATGAACAATCGACAATTATTAAATCAACTAAATCAAGATTAAAATTTGATATAATTTGATTAATTACTGTTGAAGAAAAAAATAATGAAGATTTAGGTATTGAAATATTAACAATTTTTTCATAAAAAATTTTACTATTTAACGCTTCTCCTAAACTTCGGGTTTCAGCAGAACGTGAAATAAAGTTTTCTTGATTAAAAATTTCGTTTTGTAAAAATTTTAAGTTTTTAAAAATTGGTAATAGTAAAAATATATTATAATTATTCATAATTAAATTATGAATGTTTAAAATTATTAAAGTATAATTTTCTTAATTCTAAAGAAATATTTCCAACAAGACCTTGATTTATATTTTGGTCATCAATTTGAATAATTGGCATAATAAAAGATGATGCGCTCGTTAAAAAAACTTCTTTAGCATTATAAAGTTCAATTTGAGTAAATTTCTTTTCAATTACCGCTATATTATTTTTTTTTGCAAATAAAGAAATAGAATTTCTAGTTATACCTGACAGAATTTTTCCATCAAGATTTCTAGTAATCAATTGGTTCTCTTTGTTTAAAACCCATATGTTAGAACTCGACCCTTCCGTAACAAAACCTTCATCATCAATAAAAATACTTTCATAGGCATTATTTTTATTTGCTAAAGTTTTTGCCAACACATTTGGAAGAAGTTGAGTTGTTTTTATATCTGGTCGCGACCATCTATTATCATTTAAAGTAATTGCTTTTACACCGTTTAAATTATTTTCAATATTTGATTTTTTTGTAACTATGATAGTTAAAATGGGTTTTATGTTTAAACCATGAAAGCTGTGATTCCTCTCTGCCACACCTCTTGAGACTTGTATGTAAATACTTCCTATATTAGCCTTGTTCAATCTAATAAGGTTATTTATAATTATTTTTAATGATGATGAGGATAATGAAAATTTAATTTCTAAAGATGTTAATGATTTAAATAATCTTTGTATATGACCATCAAAATCGTAAAAAATATTTTTGTTAAATACAATAACCTCATAAACAGCATCTCCAAAATGATATCCTCTATCATTTATATGAATTTTAGAGTCTTCATAATTTAAGTACTTTCCATCAATATATGTTATATTTGGCATTAAAAAAAATCCAAGTTAACTGATAATAGCTCTTCAACTTTTTTCATTGACTTTACTGGTACAAACATTACTACGATGTCTCCTGCTTCAATAATAGTGATACCTCTTGGTGATAAGATAGATTGGTTTTCTTTAACTATAGCTCCAAGAGATACATCTTTGGGTAATTTTATATCTTTTAACTTTTTACCAACAATGGAAGATGATTTCAATGCTTCAAAAGAGATAATCTCACCAAATTCTTCTATAATTGAATGTACATGTTCGATTTGTCCACTTCTAACTTCTTGAAGAATAGATGAAGATGTAAGATTAGGCGGACTAACAACACCTTCAAGGTCAAGAGAATTAAATAGAGGTATAAAAACAGGTAAATTTATTAAAGCTACTGTATGAGATGCACCTGATCTTTTAGCTAATAAAGAAGATAAAATATTCACTTCATCGTTGTTGGTAGCTGCGATGTATGTTTCACCTTGACCTAATCTAGCTTCTTTTATTATTTCTGGATCTAATGAATCACCCAATATTATAGTCGCGTACTCAAGAGTTTCCGCAGCATGTCTAGCTTTATCTTTATCTAATTCTAAAATTGTTAAATTAGTTTCAGGAGATATTTTATGTATTTCTTCTGCTACTCTTATACCTATTGCTCCAGCCCCTGATATTGTTACTTTCTCAGCTGTAATTTCTGCATGACCGAATGCCTTTAAAGTTCTATCAATTTGCATTGTAGGGCAAGCTAAATAAACTCTATCACCAGACAAAATAATGTCATCACCACCCCTAGGTACTATTAGTTTAGTACCCCTTATAATAGCCATTACAGTAACAGATAGATCAGGAAATAAATCAATTAGGTTTCTTAAAGGAGTATCAAGTATTGGACAATCATTTTTACAAGATACACCTAACATTGTTACAGAAGATCGAGCAAATTCTGCAACATCAAATGCCCCTGGAGTTCTCCATTGATTTACAATGGCAGATGCAACTTCATCTTCAGGAGAGATTATACGATTTACTTTTACATCTTTTAATAAATATTCAACATACCTTGGTTCAAGATAAGCTTTTGATCTAATACGAATTATCATCGTAGGAGTAGAAAATATAGATTTTGCAATATGACAAGCAGCAATATTAATCTCGTCAGATTGTGTAACAGCAATGATCATGTCAGCATCATTAATTCCAGCATCTTCAAGAACATTGGGGTGCGATGCAAGACCAAGTACTCCTTGAACATCATATAGCTCAGTAGCTTTTTGAATAGCATCAACATTTGAGTCGACTACAGTAATGTCAAAACCTTCGTTAGAAAGATGTTCAGTAATAGAAATGCCAACTCTACCAGCACCACAAATTATTATTTTCTGTTTCATTTAATTACCTTCATTTTTATATCAAACAAGTTAATTGAATTTATCAATGTTGATATCCAATTCTTTTATCTTTCTGTGTAATGCAGATCTATCCATACCAATAAAATTAGATGTTCTTGCTATATTTCCTTTAAACCTAACTAATTGTTGTTTCAGGTAATTTTCTTCAAAAACTTTCCTAGCATCTTTTAAAGATAATTCTAAATCAGCAAAATTATTTTTATTATTAACCATAGGGTCATGACCTAAAATTTCAGGAGGTAAATCAGTTGGTTTAATTAAATAATCTTTATGAGATCCATGCATAATAATTAACCATTCTAATATATTTTTAAGTTGACGAACATTACCAGGCCAATCGTAATTTTGGAATATTGCTATTGTTTCAGGTGATAAATTTAAGTTAAAACTTGTTAAATCTTTTGTTAATAATTTAAAAAAGTATTCAACAAGACTATTTATATCTTCAGTACGTTTATTTAATGGTGGTATCTCTATAGGAACCACTGAAAGCCTGTAAAACAAGTCCTCCCTAAGAATTCCTTTTTCAATTGATTTTAATAAATTTTGGTTACTGGCTGAGATAATACGAACATCTACATGAACTTTATTATTTGAGTCTATTTTATAAAAACTTTGATCTTGGATGGCTTGAACTAATTTACCTTGTGTTTGAAGAGGTAAGTCACAAATTTCATCAAAAAAAAGAGTACCATGATTTGCTTGTTCAAACAATCCAACATTAGAGTTATTAGTATTATTTTTATCAGTAACATTGCTCCAGCCAAATAATACTTGTTCTACTCTTTCCGGTGATAAAGTTGCACAAGATGCAATTATAAAAGGGAAAGGATCTCTATTTGATTTTTTATGAATTAGTCTTGCTATAAGTTCTTTTCCTGATCCAGATGGACCTGAAATTAAAATTCTACTATTATTATTAGATAATTTATTTATCTGTGTTTTAATATTTCTGATAGTTAAAGATTTACCAATAAGTTCCATTCGCTCGTTTTCTTTGGCCTCAAAATCAGATATTTTTATTTTTAAATTACGATCATTTAAAGCCTTTTCAACTAGTAATAACAATCGTTCAGATTTAAAAGGTTTTTCTATAAAATCAAAAGCTCCAGTTTTTGCAGCTATCATAGCAGTTTCAATGTTGCCGTGACCAGACATCATAATAACTGGTATTAAGGAATTATATTCTTTACTCCACTGTAAAATTTCTAAACCAGCTTTAGTATTATTGTTCATCCATATATCAGTAATTATAAGACTAATATTATCATTTTGAATATTATTAATAGCTTCGTCAAAATTATTTGCTATTTTTGTTTTATAACCTTCATCTTTAAGTATTATTGATACCATCTCGCAAATATCATTTTCGTCATCGATTATAAGAATAGATATATTATTTTTTATCATCTAGAAAACTCTTATTTTAATATTTATCTTTAGTTAAAGGAAATTTTAACAATATATCGATACCATCTCTTGATTTTAAGTTTTTAATTAATATTGAACCATTATGATCATCAATTATTTTTTTTGTAATAGATAAGCCAAGGCCAGAATTACCTTTTTTAGTAGTGAAGTATGGTTCTGTAATGTTAGAAACATCTGAACCTTTAATACCTGTTCCGTTATCATGAATAGATATCGAAACAGAATCTTTGCTTACTTTATAAAAAATTGAAACTTTGCCATCTTTTATTTTATTCATTGACAAGTTTTCGTATGAATTTTTAATTAAATTACTAATAGCTTGCCTAATTTGCTTATCATCTCCCATAATTAAAGCAGATGGGATAATATTATCTACTGTGATTGTTATATTATCAAATGAAGCAACTAAAGGTGTTAAATATTCATTTATAACTTTTGTTATATTTATAATTTTTAGTTTTGGGGAAGGCATTCTTGCAAATGATGAAAATTCATCAACTAAATGATGTATATCGTCAACTTGACGATTGATCATATTAAGAGATTCTTTAAATTTTTTTTTATCCAATCTTTTATTATTATTTAAAAGATTTATTAATCTCTCAGATGCCAAGCGTATAGGAGTTAATGGATTTTTTATTTCATGTGCTATTCGTCTTGCTATGTCTGACCATGCTCCCATTTTTTGGGCTGCAATTAATGAAGTAATATCATCAAAGGTAAGAACATAACCTAAAATCAAATTATCTGATTTTTGAACAACAATCCTTGTTATTAAATTTAAAACTTTATCTTCTTTAATTATCTGAATCTTATCTTCAACAACATCATTTTTAGTTTTTAATAAATGTTTTATTAAATCAGAAAACTCAGGTACGACATCCATTAGAAATTTACCATAACTATTTGTAATGGATATATTTAGTATTTTAGATGCTGTCAAATTAGGTAAATTAATTTTAAGATCTTTATCTAAACCTATTACACCTGAGTAAACTCCAGACAATACAGATTCAGAAAATTTCCTTCTCTTATCTAACTGATCATTAGCAAGCTCTAGGTCTAATCTATTAGTTTTTAAATCTAAAATCATTTTATTAAACGCTTGGCCAAGTCTTTTTAATTCATTAATGTTTATATTGTCTAAAACTTGATTAGTAATTTTATAATTAAGGTTACCACTTCCTACTTCCTCTGCAGCACCTATTAATGAACCTATAGGCCCCACTAATTTATTGGCTATATTTAAACCAATTACCATAGCAATTAATAAAATAAATATTGTTAAGAGGATAAATAATAAAACAAATGATATTTTAAAATCAAATTGCTCTAGTTCTATAGATTGATAATCAGAAACGGCAATAGAAGTACTTTCAATAGCATTTAAGACTTTTTCGTCAACAAACCTAGTTATTAATAAATAAGCATCAATGTATTGAGATAATTTTAAAAAAGCTCTCATTTTATTTGAATTATCTTCTTTTGCTATGATTAACTCACCTTGGTTTGATTTATCATAATAATTTTGGGAAATTTCTGTATACGTATACTCAAAAACAAAACCTGAAGAGGCTAAAACATTACCTATGGAATCGATAATGACAGCTTCAGATAAATTATGTTTAAGTGTGTAATTATTTAAATATTTATTAAATTTTTTTTTATCAGATGATAAAATATTCGCATTTACATTTAAAACATTAGCTAATTCAAGAATGTCACCCCTCATTGCATTTTGATGTTCAAGCAGGTATTTATTTGCAACTTCAACTGATTGAGCAATAGCCGTTGAAATTTTTTTATTAAACCAACCATTTAAAGTTGTATCAAAAATAAATACTGCAAATAAAGCAATAACAACTGTTGGAGTTAAAGCAATTATTGAGAAAGTAAATAATATTTTTTTTTGAAGTTCTAAACCAGCTTTTTTACTTTTAATATTATTAAAAAAAACTGAAATATTTTTAAAAAA
>Ga0208973_1000324_pt1 | contig 26606 bp, 20 predicted proteins | sample AOAMet_66_BLW_10_2_FD_188233 | JGI IMG/M metagenome (GOLD analysis project Ga0208973, IMG submission 188233) | Ammonia-oxidizing marine microbial communities from Monterey Bay, California, USA - CAN11_66_BLW_10 (SPAdes) | ecosystem: Environmental > Aquatic > Marine > Intertidal zone | place...
TGGAGACATAGGTCCTGAGGCATCTAAACCTGTTATGGAAGGAAAAGGGTTGTTGTTTAAAATATTTGCAGATATTGATGTTTTTGATATCGAAATAGATACCAAGGATGTTGATGCTTTTGTTGAAACGGTAAAAAACATTGCACCCACTTTTGGTGGAATTAATCTAGAAGATATTAAAGCTCCAGAAGCTTTTGAGATTGAAAGAAGGTTGAAGGAAGAGTTGGACATCCCTGTTATGCATGATGACCAGCATGGTACGGCAATTATTTCTGCTGCTGCACTTTTAAATGCACTTGAATTAACACATAAAAAAATTGAGCAAGTAAGAATTGTAATAAGCGGAGCAGGTGCTGCTGCGGTGTCTTGTACAAGGCTCTACAAGGCCTTTGGCGCTGTAGGGACAAATATTGTGATGTTGGATAGTAAAGGAGTGATTAGGGATGATCGTTCTGAGCTATCACCTGAGAAGTCAGAATTTGCAACCCATAGAAAGATAGATACCTTAGATGAGGCTATGGTTGATGCAGATGTCTTTGTTGGGCTTTCTGTTGCAGATATTGTAACTCCTAGTATGCTTAAGTCAATGGCCGCAGATCCTATTGTTTTTGCTATGGCAAATCCAAATCCTGAGATTGAATATCAGCTAGCCTGTAAAACGCGAGATGATATTATAATGGCAACCGGTAGGAGTGATCATCCCAATCAGGTCAATAATGTGTTAGGGTTTCCATTTATTTTTAGGGGAGCGCTAGATGTTCGTGCCACCAAGATTAATGAGGCTATGAAGATGGCCGCTGTAAAAGCCTTGGCTGAACTAGCCAAAGAGCCGGTGCCAGAACAAGTAAATGTTGCCTATGGGGAAACCAAACTTATTTTCGGAAAAGACTATATCATCCCTAAACCTTTTGACCCAAGGTTAATTGATAAAATCCCTCCAGCTGTTGCCAAAGCAGCTATGGAAAGTGGTGTGGCAACTGCACCTATTAAAAATTGGAAGAAATATAGAGATGAACTAAACGAACGCATGGGGAGTGACAACAAGATCATACGCTTGCTGTATAGTCGTGCAAAACAAAACCCAAAGCGTATTGTTTTTGCAGAGGCAGATCATTTAAATGTATTGAAAGCGGCTCAGATTGTCTACGAAGAAGGAATAGGAACCCCTATATTGTTAGGTAGAAAAGCTGTGATTGAGGAGCTTATGGAGCAACTTGAATTTGATGCAGACATACAAATAATGGATCCTAAGGCTGATGATCAAGCCGAGAACTTGGCAAAATATGCTCAAAAATTATTTGAAAATAGACATAGAAATGGAGTAACACTTTTTGATGCAGAAAAATTAATGCGAGAGCGTAACTATTTTGCAGCCATGATGCTTAACCAGGGTGATGCAGATGCGATGATTTCTGGATATTCAAGAGCCTATCCTTCAGTATTACGTCCTGTTCTGGAAGTTATTGGACGTTTTGATGGTGTAAGTAAAGTAGCAACAACCAATATGATGCTCACTAAAAGAGGACCTATTTTTATTAGTGATACCTCCATAAATATTGACCCTACTGCAAAAGAACTGGCCAAGATAGCCCAGATGACAAATTATACCATGAAGCTATTTGGCCTCACGCCAGTAATTGCAATGATAAGCTATGCTAATTTTGGTTCTTCAAAAGACCCGCACGCCACAAAGGTGAGAGATGCTGTAGCTTATTTGCATAGAACCAATCCAGATATGCATATAGATGGGGAGTTACAAACAGACTTTGCTTTAAATCCAGAAATGTTACAAAGTAAATTTCCGTTCTCTAAGCTTGCAGGGAAAAAAGTGAATGCACTTATATTTCCAAATTTAGATGCTGCCAATAGTAATTATAAATTATTAAAAGAAATCAATGATGTTGATTCTATAGGGCCTATTATGCTTGGAATGCGAAAGCCAGTTCATATTCTTCAACTGGGTGCTAGTGTAGAAGAAATTGTAAACATGGCAGCGGTGTCTGTGGTGGATGCTCAGCAAAAAGAAAAACGAGAGGAAACAGCCCAGAAGTAGTAATATTTCAGCAGGAAATTTAGGTTTTAACCCTTCAGATAAGCCAATAAAATATACTATATTTGGCAGCAATAACATAAGAAAAACGTATGATAACCCAATTACAGGGAAGACTTGTTGAAAAATCACCTACAGATGTAGTTATAGACTGTCATGGTGTAGGATATTTTGTGAACATTTCATTGCATACTTTTGCACAGTTGCCAACATCAGAAAATGTAAAATTATTCACGCATTTACAAGTTCGTGAAGATGCGCATATTTTGTATGGTTTTTCTAGTATAGTAGAGCGAGAAATTTTTAGGTTATTAATTTCGGTTTCAGGAGTTGGAGCAAGTACAGCCAGAACCATGCTGTCTTCTTTATCTCCACAGCAAGTGACCGAGGCCATTGCGTCAAGTGACGTGGCAACCATTCAATCCGTTAAAGGGATTGGAGCCAAAACAGCCCAACGCGTGTTGTTGGATTTGAAAGATAAAATAGTAAAGGTGTATGGCTTAGAAGATGTTTCTATGGTTTCAAGCAATACCAACAAAAATGAAGCGTTATCTGCTCTGGATACTTTAGGTTTTACACGCAAACAAGCTGAAAAAGTTTGTGATGCAGTTATTAAAGAATATCCGCAGGCAACCATTGAGGAAATTATAAAACAGGCTTTAAAAAAATTATAAGTATTGGGTACAAATTTCACCAAGTTTAAAAATAGCTTTTTTAAACAATTCGTATTTTTAAGTATCATTTTGGGGAGTCTCTCTAGTGCAAATGCGCAGGATTCTACCGCAACAGGATCTTCTATGGGGCGTATTGAGCTGCCTCCATCTTCTAGCATACAGAATTTATACACCTATGACCCTGTAACAGATAGCTATTATTACAGTGAAATGCTGGGTGATTTTAATGTTGGTCTTCCACTAGTGTTAAGCCCAGAGGAGTATCGTGATCTGATCTTAAAAGAACAAATGCGCGATTATTTCAAAGAAAAAATTGATGCCGCAGATGGAAGAAAAGAAGGTTCTGATGATGCGCAAAAAAACTTACTGCCAAAATTTTACGTAAATTCTAGCTTTTTTGAATCTGTATTTGGAGGCAATACCATTGAGGTAATACCTCAAGGTACTGTAGAGATGGATCTTGGATTATTGTACACCAAACAAGACAATCCGGCATTTTCTCCAAGAAACAGGAGTAATTTCTCTTTTGATTTTGACCAGCGGATTAGTTTGAGTTTGCTTGGAAAGGTTGGAGAGCGTTTGCAAGTAACCGCAAATTATGACACCCAATCAACCTTTGATTTTCAAAACCAAGTAAAATTAGAATTCACGCCAACCGAAGATGATATCATTAGATCTATAGAAGTAGGTAATGTGAGCATGCCACTTAACAGTACTTTAATACCTGGTGCACAAAGCTTATTTGGTGTAAAAACAGAGCTGCAATTTGGAAAAACTACCATTACTGGCGTGTTCTCTGAGCAGCAATCTGAAACTAGAAACGTAACTACAGAAGGTGGTGGTACCATCACAGATTTTGACATATATGCCCTAGACTATGATGAAAATCGTCACTTTTTCTTAGCACATTATTTTAGAGACACCTATGATAGAGCATTGCAGCAATATCCTTTTATTCGTTCCAATGTTCAGATTACTAGAGTAGAAGCTTGGATAACCAATAGAGGTAATCAAACTCAAGATGTACGAAACATTGTAGCCCTACAAGATGTTGGGGAGTCTGACATATCAAATATTGGTTTAAATAATATTCCAGGTGGATTTTTAAACAAACCACCTAATTCTTTTCCAGATAATGGCAATAATGATTTCAATCCATTTGGTATTGATGATGCTAGTGCCCAAGGAATCTTAAATGAACAAATAAGAGATATAGCTACCGTACAACAAGGATTTGGTGGTGTGCAAGTACAAGATGGTTCAGATTTTTTAACTCTAGAGAACGCAAGAAAATTAAGAGTTAATGAATTTACTATTAACTCTCAATTAGGATATATTTCTTTGAACCAACGCTTAAACAATGACGAGGTCATTGCCGTCTCATTTCAATATACTGTAAACGGAAAAGTATACCAAGTTGGTGAATTTTCTACAGACGGTGTAGATGCCACCGGAGGTCTTGTAAGACCAGGCGAGCCTGGCAATCCAGGAACGGATGATATAGAGGGTATTCCTCAAAACCTGATTGTTAAATTATTAAAAAGTAACATCACAAATGTAACAGAGCCTATCTGGGATTTGATGATGAAAAACATATACGGTCTTGGAGCCTTTCAATTAGAACAAGAAGACTTTAGGTTAGACATTCAATACAGAGATCCAGCACCTTTAAACTATATAACAGCAGCTGAAGGAACAATTACAAATCCTGCCATTGCATTGCCAGAAGATGTTGACAATAAAACGCTATTAAAGGTTTTTAATCTAGACAGATTAAATTTCAATAATGACCCTCAACAAGGCGGTGATGGCTTCTTTGACTTTATACCAGGGCTCACCGTAGACCAGCAAAATGGACGCATTATATTTACCAGTGTAGAGCCTTTTGGAGAATACCTGTTCAATAAACTAGACGACCCCTCTACTGGTACGGCAGCCTATAACATGCCAGCTACCTATAATGCCAATCAGGACAAATACGTTTTTAGATCTTTGTACAGATCCACCAAAACACAAGCAGAACAAGAGGATAGTGATAAGAATAAATTTCAGTTAACAGGAAGGTACAAATCTAGTGGCGGAAATGGAATACCTATTGGAGCCTTTAACATACCTCAGGGTTCTGTGGTAGTTACTGCCGGCGGAAGGACCTTATCTGAGGGTGTGGATTACACGGTAAATTATCAAGCAGGAACAGTTCAGATTTTAGACCCATCCTTGTTGGCCTCAAATACTCCTGTAAATATTACAGTTGAAAACAATACCCTGTTTGGACAACAAACAAAGCGATTTACGGGATTAAATATTGAGCATAAATTTAACGATAACTTTATCATAGGTGGTACTTATTTGAAGTTAAACGAACGCCCACTCACTCAAAAATCCACCTATGATGTAGAACCAATTAACAATCAAATATTTGGGGTTAACTTAAATTATGCTGCGCAGGTTCCTTTCTTTACTCGTCTAGTAAACAAGCTCCCTAACATTGATACAGATGTGGAGTCAAACTTTTCTATTCGTGGTGAATTTGCTTATTTACTGCCAAGTGCTCCAGAGGTTTCAGACTTTGGAGGAAGAACCACTGTATATATTGATGATTTTGAGTCTTCACAAACAGAGTTTGATATTAGTTCTCCTATCTCATGGCGTTTGTCTTCATCTCCAGATGGTTTTGGGGGAGAAGTACCTAACAGTGTTTTAGATTATAATTACAAACGTGCCCGTTTAAACTGGTACACCATTGATCCTATTTTTTATAGCAGTCAAAGACCAGATGGCATTACAGACCAGGACTTATCCTCACCTTTTACAAGACGTATTTTTAGAGACGAAATATTCCCGGCACAAGATATAATTCAAGGGCAAACACAAGCGCTATTTTCTTTAGACCTCTCTTTCTACCCAAGCGAGCGTGGAGAGTATAACTTTAATCCAGCTGCTGAAGGAACAAATGATTTGCCAAATCCTGCAGGTAATTTTGGAGGAATTTCTAGACAGTTAACCACTACAGATTTTGAAAGAAGCAATGTAGAATTTATCCAGTTTTGGGTAATGGATCCATTTATATACGAAGAAAACAACACCAATAATGGAGGAACCCTAAGTTTTAATTTAGGAAATATTTCTGAAGATGTTTTAAAAGATGGGAGAAAGCAATACGAGAATGGTTTGCCTCAAGATGGTGACTCAACAAATACAACACCAACGGTTTGGGGTAAGGTGCCTACTAACCAATCTTTAGTATACACCTTTGATACTGAAGGGCAGCAGCGCATTAACCAAGATGTAGGGTATGATGGTTTAAATAATGCTCAAGAAAGTGAGATGTTCCCAACCTTTAGTGGGCTTGCAGATCCTGCAAATGATAACTATGAATACTTCCTGCAGGCCTCTGGAGATATAAGAAGTCGTTACAAATTATACAATGGTACAGAAGGGAATTCTCCCGTTGAGGTAACAAATACAAATCGTGGTTCTACCACCCAGCCAGATGTAGAAGATATTAACCGTGATAACTCTATGAATACCGTAGATAGTTATTATGAGTATAACATTCCTATCTCTCGTGATGCTCTTACCCCAGCTACCAATGATTTTGTGACTGATGTACGGGAGAGTACAATCACCCTTCAAGACAATAGTTCTTTGGATGTTAGGTGGGTTCAGTTTAAAGTTCCTGTTGCAGATTATGACAGGGCAGTGAATGGAATTTCAGACTTTAGATCTATACGTTTTATGCGTATGTATATGTCTGGATTTGAGCAGCAAACCACACTTCGTTTAGGAACTCTAGAACTAGTTAGAGGAGATTATAGAAGATACTTGCAGACTTTAGATAACGTTACCCAGGAAGATCCTGAGTTGGACGATACTGTTTTTGAAGTGGAGGCTGTTAATATAATTGATAATGAGAACAGGCAACCCATACCTTACACATTACCTCCAGGAGTAATAAGAGAGCAGCTCAATAATAACAATAACATTATTAGACAAGATGAACAATCTCTTGCCCTGCGTGTTTGTGGCCTAGAGCAAAATGATGCTCGTGGTGTGTATAAAAACTTTAGCGTGGATATGCGCCAGTACAAAAATCTTGAAATGTTTATTCATGCAGAGTCTATCGTAAATCAAACAGCTCTGGCAGATGGTGATTTGGTTGCATTTATTAGAATGGGTAATGATTTAACAGAAAGTTTTTATGAGGTACAGGTGTCTTTAAAGCCAACGGCTTTCAATACAACTAGCGCTGAAGAAATATGGCCGGTAGAGAACAGGTTGGACCTTCCTCTTAGTTTATTACAAGATTTAAAGTCTACGATACTTGGAGATCCTGCCACCTATGCCCCTAACCAATTGCATTTCTTTGAAGAGGGCCAAATCGATGGCTTGCCATCTAACATACTGAGAGTAGGTATGAAAGGAAATCCTAGTTTTGGTGATGTACGTGTTGCAATGATTGGTGTTCGTAACGAGACCAATACAGAATTATGTGGAGAGGTTTGGTTTAATGAATTACGCCTATCTGAGTTGCAAAACCAGGGTGGTTGGGCAGCTGTTGCAGCTATGGATGCAAACTTTGCAGATTTTGCAAATCTAAGTGCTACAGGTAGAGTAAGTACCATAGGTTTTGGTTCTTTAGAGCAAGGTCCAAATGATCGTAGCAGAGAAGATGTAGAAGAGTATGATTTGGTAACCAATTTTAATTTAGGACAGATGCTGCCAAAGAAATGGGGTATTCAGTTACCTTTTAATTATGGTAGGTCTGAAAAACTAATCACGCCGCAATTTGATCCAGAGTATCAAGATGTAGAGTTACAAACCAGATTAGATAACGAAGGAAACTCTGAAAGAAGAGAAGAGATTTTAGGACAATCTATAGATTACACAAAAAGACAGAGTATTAATTTTATTGGGGTTCGTAAAGAACGCACCTCAGAGGGTAAACCAAAAGTGTATGACATAGAAAATGTTACACTTTCTGCCTCTTACAATCAAATAGATCACAACGATTTTGAGATTCAAGACGCCCTGGACCAAAACGTGCGTTTGGGCGGAACCTATGCCTATAACTTTACGCCCAAAACATTTGAACCATTTAAAAAGAATGATTCTATTTTTACAGGAAAATATTGGCAGTTTTTAAAAGACCTTAACCTAAATTATTTACCCACTAGTATTGCAGTAAACTCTAATATTCTGCGCCAGCATAATGAGCAAAAGTTTAGAGAATTAAACCTAGAAGATGGCAATATAGGCTTGCCGGTGCTCTACCAAAGAAACTATTTGTTTGACTGGGATTATGCAATTAACTATAACCTAACAAAATCATTTCGTTTTAATTTCACAACCTCTAATAATAGAATTGTCACCAATTATATAGATGACAATGGTGTTGCTGATAATCAAATTGGAGTCTTTGACGGTCTGTTTGATATTGGAGATCCAAACCAGCACTTTCAATCATTGCAATTAAATTATGATCTGCCTACTGCAAAATTTCCATTCTTGAAATGGATACGAGCAACCTATTCATACACGGGAGATTTCCAATGGCAAGACGGTAGTGATTTGTTTAATAATATTGATATTGAATTATCTGACGGCTCTATAGAAACCTATGATTTAGGAAATTCTATTCAAAACGCAAGTACACATCGTATTAACTCAACCTTCGATTTCAGTGCTTTTTACAGGTATGTTGGCCTTTCTAAAAAGAAAGCCAGCAGAAACGCAGGCAATTCTAGAAATAGCAATTCCAGAAATGGAGGCGGTTTTAGCCCAAAAGGTGGATCAGATAAAGGCGGTAAGGACTCTAAAGCAAGTTCCAAGAATGATGCCCAAGGCTTTGCAGCCAAAGGGGGTAAGAATTCTTCCAGTAGCGCAGCTAATTCTGGAGGTGGCTTAGGTAATGGTTTAAGTGGCGGGGATAAAGCAGTAAATACACTCGTTGGTTTGGCTACCATGATTAAGAAAGTGCAATTTAATTACCAAGAAACCAACGGAATTTTCTTGCCTGGATATAAACGCTCAATTGGTTTTGTAGGTACTTTAAAGCCAACGGCAGGCTTTACCTTTGGAAGCCAAGCTGAGGTTAGAGATCAGGCGGCAAGAAACGGTTGGTTAACCCTGTATCCAGAATACAATGAGCAATACACAGAGAATGAAACCAATCAGTTAGATGTTCAAGTCAACCTTGAGCCAATTAGAGATCTTAAGATTGACATTAATGCCAGTAGAATCTACTCAGAGAATTACTCAGAGAATTATATCATTGAAGATGGCTTGTATAATTCTTTAACACCAGTTACCTCTGGAAACTTTAATATTTCAACTCTGCTTATTGCAACGGCTTTTCAAAGCACTACAGATGCGCTATCTGAGCCTTTTGATGCCTTTAGAAGCAACAGACTTATTGTTGCCAATAGCTTGGCCTCAGAATTTTATGGTACAGACACCTTCCCTGTTGATCCAGAAACAGGTTATCCTGTTGGATTTGGCCCCACTAGCCAAGATGTATTGTTGCCATCCTTTATTGCAGCCTATAAAGGTGCTGATGTCCAGAGTGAGAAGAAAGGTATTTTAAGAGATATCCCTCTACCAAATTGGGATATTAAATATACTGGTTTTATGCGCATGGGGTGGTTTAAGAAACACTTTAAAAGGTTCTCACTCCAGCATGGATACACTGCCGGGTATACCGTGAACCAATTTCAAACTAATTTAGACTATAACCGCTCTAGAGATGGCAATCCTGTAACGGCTTCAACAAATCAAGCTGGAGATTTTAAAAGCGAGCAGTTTTTAACCAATGTTAACCTTACGGAGCAATTTTCACCACTATTAAAAATTGATCTTGAAATGAAAAACTCTATTAAGGTTAGTGCAGAATATAGAAAAGACAGAGCACTAGGTCTTAGTTTTGCAAATAATCTTTTAACTGAAATAAAAGGAGATGAAATTATTATTGGTCTTGGATATAGAATAAAAGACCTTCGTATTGGAACTAATTTTGGAGGTAAAAAACAAATATTAAAAAGTGATCTAAACTTTAAGTTAGACCTTTCAAGAAGAGACAACAGGACCATTATACGCTATTTGGATATCGAGAATAATCAAACCACGGCAGGGCAAACCATTTACGGGGCCCAGTTATTGGTAGACTATGCCTTAAGTAAAAACTTAACTGCAGCATTTTATTATGACCACACATTTTCTGAGTATGCAATTTCTACGGCTTTTCCTCAAACAACTATTCGTAGTGGTTTAACTTTGAGATATAACTTCGGTAATTAAAATATAAACACATAAAAAAAGTAGGTAACTATGAACATTCCATCAAATTTAAAGTACACTAAAGACCACGAATGGATTCTTATTGATGGCGATACTGCTACAGTAGGTATTACAGATTTTGCACAAGGCGAGCTTGGAGATATTGTATATGTAGAAGTTGAAACCCTTGATGAAACTATGGATGCCGATGAGGTATTTGGATCTGTAGAGGCTGTTAAAACAGTATCAGATTTATTTTTACCACTCTCTGGAGAAATTATAGCATTTAATGATACCCTAGAGTCTGATCCTGAAAAAGTAAACAATGACCCTTATGGAGAAGGATGGATGATAAAGATTAAAATCTCCAATCCAGAAGAAATAGAAAACTTATTAGATGAGACAGGGTATAAAGAGCTTGTTGGGGCCTAAACTCCTTCTAGGGATTGCCATTGCCTATACGCTGCTTATTACTGCGGCTTTATTGACTCCTATTACAGGCGCCCCAAAAATAGAAATTCCTTTTGCAGATAAGATGGTGCATCTTATTATTAATGCAGGACTTTTTATGGTTTGGGCAAGTTATGTTTTCTCTGGCAAGACCAACACCAAGACTAAAAAGACCTACACATTACCCCTTTTATTTGTTTGTACCTTGCTTTACGGCATACTTATTGAAGTAGTACAAGGGAGTTTCATACCCACAAGAGGAGCAGACTTTTTTGATGTAGTAGCAAACCTATGTGGCTTGATTCTCGGTTTTTTTGCAGTTAAACTGACTAAGAAATTTATTTACTAATATTACAGTGCTATTGTTTTACATTACAATAGATTTTCTATATTTTTATCAACGATAATTTATATTCAATTATGGAACCTAAAAAAAATCCAAAAGCAGATTTAAAACAATGGAGCGGAGTCTACTTTTTAGCAGGCCTTGCATTTATGTTGTTTTTGTCTTGGCAAGCAGTAGAATGGAAATCTTATGATAGAGATCTCTCGCTAGATACCTTAAATGTTGGTGACGATCTTGATGAAGACATTCCGATCACAGAACTGTTAACGCCACCACCACCGCCACCACCACCGCCACCAGCTCCAGAGGTTATTGAGGTAATCGAAGATGAGGCAGACGTGGAAGAAACAATAATCGAATCTACAGAGATTAGTCAAGAAGAAGAAATCGTAGAGATTGAAGAGATTGATGAAGCTGGAGAAATCATTGATGATGTTCCCTTCGCTGTCATTGAGAATGTGCCAATATACCCTGGTTGTGAAAGTGCAGGTAACAATGCTGCCAAGAAGAAGTGCATGTCTAGTAAAATCCAGAAATTTGTGCAAAAGAAATTCAACACAGATCTGGCAAGTGATTTAGGTTTGGAAGGAATTCAGCAAATATATGTGCAATTTAAAATTGACAGAACGGGTAACATTACCAATGTTCAGGCACGAGCACCGCACCCAAAATTAAAACAAGAAGCAATTAAAACCATCAAAGCTTTGCCAAAGATGACACCAGGAAAGCAACGTGGTCAAGCGGTAGGGGTATTGTATTCCCTTCCAATTAGATTTCAGATAGAAAACTAAAACACACTAATTATGAAAGTATTTAAACATTTATTTACGCTAGTTATTTTTGTATCGTTGATTGCTTGTACTAGTGATGATGCCCCTTTGTATGAGTTAAACAGCATAAATTTAAGTGCAGGAACTTATGATGTTACCTATCTAACTAGCAACGCTACACAAACTCAAAATGTAAATGGGCTTGACATTATAACAGAGGATATCACAGTGGGAGAAACATTTCAGCTAACTATAACTTTTCGTGAAAACGGAACTTATTTAGCAGATGGTCAATATGTTATCAACACACAGAGAACTGTTGCAGGAGAAATTGTGAGTCAATCTACATATATAGAAGATATCGATGATGAGATTGGAACCTACGCTGCCAATAATAGTGCGATGCAACTTCTTCTCGACGAAACTCTTTTTGATGTTACCTTATTTAACAACAATCAACTAAGGCTTTCAACTAGCGATGCATATACAGAAGATAACATAGATTATTTTGAAACATCAGAAATTAGAATGGTACGATAAATTTAAATAATCATATATAAAAAAAGCGCTGTAGATAATTCTGCAGCGCTTTTTTTATTGGGTTCTTATTACAAGTACATACACTTGTTTTTTTAGGCTTATTTTTAACATAGATAATGTGTTATAAATTGGTTAGAATTAGAGTTGTACCGTATCTTTGCACACTCAAAACACAAGGTAAAATTTAAATAAATTCTATTGTCAGTAACACAAACACAGGTGCTTCCCACCTCATGGGTTAAAAACTTTACAGAAATAACCAAACTTAGGTTGTCTGTAAGTGTTGTGTTTTCTTCGGTTGCAGGGTATTTACTTGGCGCAGCAGAGGTAGATTTTATGATCTTGTTGCTTTTGTGTATTGGAGGATATTGTATGGTAGGAGCCAGCAATGTTTACAACCAAATCATGGAGCGTGATTTAGACTCTTTGATGGATAGAACAAAAAATAGGCCTATCCCAGCTGGCAGAATGAGTATTGCTGCGGCGCTCTCAATAGCTGTTATTTTAACTATTGTTGGTATTTATGTATTGTATAGTATAAATCCACAAACAGCAATGTTTGGTGCGATTTCCATCTTTATATACGTTTTTTTATACACGCCTTTAAAAACCAAAACACCCTTATCTGTTTTTGTTGGCGCTTTTCCTGGAGCTATTCCCTTTATGTTAGGGTGGGTTGCTGCTACCAATGATTTTGGTATAGAGCCAGGTACTTTGTTTATGATACAGTTTTTTTGGCAATTCCCTCACTTTTGGGCCATAGGTTGGTTTTTATTTGATGATTATAAAAAAGGAGGATTTTTTATGTTGCCTACAGGAAAAAGAGACCGCACCACAGCAGTGCAAGTTGTTTTCTATAGCGTGTGTACGGTGTTGTCTTCATTAATTCCTGCCTTTGGAGTAACAGGAGCGTTTTACATCACTCCAATTTCGGCAGTAATTATTGGCGGGCTAGGAATTTGGTTTGTGTATTACGGTTTGCGATTGTACAAACAAAAAACAGATACATCTGCAAAACAACTTATGTTAGTGAGTGTAAGTTATATTACCCTTCTACAAATAATATACGTGGCAGATAAATTTATTAGATAAGTAAAGCTATTAAAAATATTAAAATATGGACTACACAAAAGGTACAGAAAATGATAAAATAGCACGTGCTAAAAAGAACATGCTGCTTTTTGGTATGATAAGTTTAGGGATGAGTTTTGCAGGTCTTACTAGCGCATACATAATAAGTAAAGAGCGCGTAGACTGGTTAACAGATTTTGAAATACCAGAAGCTTTTTTTATTAGTCTTGCAGTTATTATAGCAAGTAGTTTTACATTTATATTGGCCAAAAATGCGGTAAAAAAACAACAGAACTCCAAAGCAATGGTGTTATTAATAACAACGTTTATGCTAGGAGTTGTTTTTGTGTATTTACAGTTTCTTGGCTTTTCTCAAATTATAGAAAATGGCTATTTTTTCACTGGTAGTGAAAGTAGTATTACCACCTCATTTATTTATTTAGTGGTGTTATTACACCTTGCTCATATTATTGCTGGCCTAATTTGTGTCTTAGTAGTAATTTATAATCATTACAAATTAAAATACACGAACGGAAAAACCCTTGGAATTGAACTTGCTACTACTTTTTGGCACTTTGTAGATGTTCTATGGGTGTATCTGTTTTTGTTTTTATATTTCGTGAGATAAAAAAATAATGTATTTTTGAACCAAATTAAAAATTGATTTCTATTTATGGAAACAACTGTTGCAACAACGGCGTCTCAAGGCGGTGTTTGGGGAGGTGGAAACCAACCTTTAAGAGCTAGTTATGGTAAGATGATGATGTGGTTTTTCATCGTCTCTGATGCTTTAACCTTCTCTGGATTTTTAGCTGCTTACGGCTTTTCAAGATTTAAATTTGTAGACGCTTGGCCTATCGCCGATGAGGTGTTTACTCACTTTCCGTTTTTACATGGAGTGCCGGCACCTATGTTTTATGTAGCCTTCATGACCTTTATCCTTATTTTCTCTTCTGTGACCATGGTATTGGCCGTAGATGCAGGACATAAAATGAAGCAAAGTAAAGTGGCCATGTACATGTTTTTAACCATCATTGGTGGAGCGGTGTTTGTTGGTTCTCAAGCCTGGGAATGGGCAACTTTTATAAAAGGAGAATACGGAGCCGTAGAAACAAAAGGGGGTAAAATACTACAGTTTTTAGACACAGAAGGAAATCGTGTGGCCATTGGAAGTTTTGCCGAATCTATGCATAGCACAGCCGCCGAGCACGAGCCAAGTAATGGTATTTGGTTTATGAGCGGAAACGATCAAACCTCTTACAATTTTGAAGAAGTAAAGGCTGGGTTTTTAGCGAATGATAATTTGTTGATACGCACACAATACCTTGATGAAAATGGGCATCCAACAGTTCTCTCAAGAGAGGCTTCTATTGCAAAAATTAAAAAAGACGGTAAACTAGTTGTTGAGGGTGCAAACCTAAAGCGCAATGAGTATGGACACCCCTTATTTGCAGATTTCTTTTTCTTTATTACAGGGTTTCACGGATTTCACGTTTTCTCTGGAGTACTGATTAATATCATTATTTTCTTTAATGTTGTTATAGGTACCTATGAGCGTAGAAAGAGTTATGAAATGGTAGAGAAAGTAGGGTTGTACTGGCACTTTGTCGATCTAGTTTGGGTATTTGTATTTACCTTCTTTTACCTTGTTTAATAATAATATTTTTAGCGTATATAATGGGACATCACGAGCACAGTTTAGCAATCTTTAGAGGACGGCTTAAGTTCAAATCAATCGAACAAAAAATTTGGGGAGTTTTTATCTTCCTATCTATTATCACTATAGTTGAAGTTATTTTTGGTATCATAAAGCCAGAGTCTTTAATGGTTCCTTTTATGTCTTCTTTTGAAGGTGGATTTATGGCAACAATGGCAAATATCTTTTTGTCACCATTTATCTTCATGAAACCATTGAATTTAATATTTATCGTTCTTACCATAGTAAAGGCATATTATATCACCTGGGATTTCATGCACATGCGTGATGAAACAAAAGCGTTGAGACGTATGGTTGTTTGGACAGCTATTTTCTTGATCTGTTACTTGGTTTTAATCCTTCTTGTTGAAGGAGACTATATCTTTGAAGTTTATAAAAACAACTATGTTAAGTTTGACTTTTAATACTTAATAAGCCATTAAGATAAACTAAAAATCCTACCAACTTGGTAGGATTTTTTTATGGAATCATTTTTAATTGAATATTAACTATATGCTTCTTGGTAAACATTTTTTTGTAGTGTATTTTTGCAAACTAAATAAAAACACTTGGAAACGCCGCAAAACAGTATCAAAAAGAAAATAGTCCTTGGGGTCTTGTTTTTATTGCCCATAGCAATCTATATGTTTTTTGCCACTGGAGTTAATAATTTTGGGAAGCTACCGGTACTATCACAGGATGTGGTAAGTGTCTCAAATTTCAAGGATCTTAACGGTGCCCCTGTTACCTTAGATAATAAAATTACCATTCTTGGTTTTTTTGGAGATACGCCACTACAAACCAAAGCCTATACCTACAACCTTGCCCACAAGATTTACAAAAAGAATCACGAATATAAAGAATTTCAGTTTTTGATTCTATTACCCCAAAGTGCAAGAAATGGAGCAAAGATTTTAACAAATAAGATTTCAGAAATTGCACCCACAACCGCCTGGAAATATGCCTTTGGAACTCCCCAGGCTATACAAGAGGCATTTACCTCTCTTAACAGTGGTTATACACTAGATAGCTCATTGGCCAGCAGCTTTGTCTTTATTATAGATAAGGATGCACACTTGCGAGGTAGAAATGATGACCAAGATATGCCAGATGGTTTAGTGTATGGGTATAACTCTGCAGATATTGGAGATATCAACAACAGAATGAGTGATGATGTTAAAGTTGTATTGGCAGAGTATCGAAAAGAAACAAAAGAGAATAGTAGAAGAAATCAAATTCTAGTAAAACAAGAATAATGAAAGCAAAGTATATAGGTCTTTTTGCTGTTATTTTAATTTTTGGAATCATTTTTGTTCCAAAAATACACGATCGTATTGTAAACAATACCATTGTAGATAATACCAGAATGAGTACTGCAAAAAGTCAAGAGGCTGATGTGGTTGTTGATACTTCAAAAAAATTGTTAGCATTGCAAGAGGTCCCGGCTTTTGATTTTATAAATCAAGACAGTCAAGCTATAACCAATGACTTTTATAAAGGGAAAGTCTATGTTGTAGAGTTTTTCTTTTCTAGTTGTACCACCATATGCCCTATCATGAATAGAAATATGTTGCAAGTTTCACAGGAGTTTGCAAGTCAAGAAAATTTTGGAATTGCTTCCATATCCATAGACCCCTCCTTTGATACTCCCCAAGTGTTAAAAGCCTATGCAAGTAGATATAAAGCAACACATCCAAATTGGAATTTTTTAACAGGTGATAAAGATACCATCCACAAACTATCTAATGAGGGTTTCAAGCTATTTGCTGCACAAGATAAAGACGAGATAGATGGTTTTTCTCATTCTGGTTTGTTTGCCCTGATAGATCAAAACGGGGTTGTGCGTTCAAGAAAAGACAAACACGGCAATCCTTTGTTTTATTACAATGGTTTAGAACAAGAGAGTATTGACATGTTAATACAAGACATTAAAAAACTTTTACAATGAATACAAACACATCAGCACCAAAAAACAAGTACAATCTTTGGATATGGATTGTTTCAATTGCCATCCCAGTTGTGGTAGCGATATTATTTACCGTCAGAATTCCTGGGGTAGAACGCATGGGTTTTCTGCCTCCCATTTATGCAAGTGTGAACGCCCTTACTGCTGTAGTTTTAATTATGGCACTATTTCAAATTAAAAAAGGCAATAGAAAAGCACACGAACGTTTTATGAAACTTGCCATAAGTCTTTCCGTTTTATTTTTACTGATGTATGTAGCCTATCACATGACCTCAGACTCCACCAAGTTTGGAGACGTAAATCGTGATGGACTGCTCTCTGGTGCAGAGTCTAGCGCTCTTGGAGCTATAAAATATGTGTACTACTTTATTTTATTTTCTCATATTTTATTGTCTGTAACGGTAATCCCTTTTGTTTTGATTACGTACGTTAGGGCTATCAATGGAGATTTTAAAATGCATAAAAAAATAGCTAGAGTTACATTTCCATTGTGGTTGTATGTTGCAGTAACAGGCGTTATTGTATATTTAATGATATCTCCTTATTATCCCCTATAGTATGAAAGCGGGCTTGTTTTTATTGTTAGTTGTTATTTGCGTTCTTCCAGCAGAGGCTCAGTGCGCTATGTGCCGTGCTGTTCTTGAAAGTGAGCAAAGCGGTACAGCTGCCAAGGGTATAAACAATGGGATTATGTATTTGATGGTTTTTCCTTATTTACTAGTAGGAACCGTAGGGTACTTAGTGTATAGAAACCGCCAGAAAGCAGCACGATAATTATTTGTTTTTTTACTTAAAAAAAACAGTAACAATAAACGTCAATTAGAGTCTTATATGCGATGTTTAATCAAAAGATGCCTCAAAAAGTCTTAACAAGAATTTCACACAATAAGACTCTAAAGGGAGTTACTTTGTAGTTCAATACAATACAGCATGATTCAAATAAAAGATTTACATAAATCATACCATATGGGGAGTAACTCTCTGCATGTTTTAAAGGGTATTGATTTTTCTGTAAAAGAGGGTGAGATGGTTTCTATTATGGGTTCTTCAGGATCTGGAAAATCTACTTTATTGAACATTTTAGGAATGCTAGACGAGGCAGATTTAGGTTCTTACACCTTAGACGGTAAACACATTAAAAACTTAAATGAAAAAGTTGCTGCTACCTATAGAAATCAGTTTCTAGGGTTTATATTTCAGTCTTTTAATTTGATAAATTACAAAACTGCATTAGACAATGTTGCTATGCCACTTTATTATCAAGGCTTAAAACGTGCCCAGCGAATGGAAAAGGCGCACCATTATCTGGAGAAAGTTGGATTGGCAAATTGGGCAACTCATTTGCCAAGCGAGCTTTCTGGAGGTCAAAAGCAACGTGTTGCAATTGCCAGGGCATTAGCCAGTGATCCTAAAGTGCTCTTGGCAGATGAGCCAACTGGAGCTTTAGACACACAAACCTCTTGTGAGGTGATGGAGCTTATCCAGCAAATCAACGATGAGGGTAAAACCATACTTTTGGTTACCCATGAAGATGATATTGCACACATGACCAAACGTATAGTCAAACTAAAAGATGGTCTAATAATAGATGATACGCAAGTAACTCAAGTTAGAGCGTTTGATGCTCTTGGTAAAGCACAACAAAATGTTTGATATAGAGCGTTGGCAAGAAATATTTGAGGCTATAGGTAAAAATAAACTCCGTACTTTTTTAACGGGGCTATCTGTTGCATCTGGTATTTTTATTTTAGTTATTCTTTTGGGATTTAGTAGTGGGATACAAAAAGGGGTTAAGACCCAATTTGAGCAAGATGCTGTAAACCGTGTTTCTGTTAGTACCCGAGTAACAACTAAAGAATATAAAGGGTTGAATCCTGGACGTAGAATTCAACTCCATAATGATGATTTTTCTCAGATCAATAACACCTATGATGACCAGCTTGAATACAAAACGGCCCTTTATAGTACATGGTCTAGTCAAGTTACCTATGGTTCAGAGACGGGAAGTTACAGGCTAGAGGGCGCCAATCCAGATCAACAATTTATAGAAAACGCCAGTTTAGTTTCTGGGCGTTTTTTAAGTCAAGATGATATGGATGAAACCCGTAAAGTAGCTGTTATTGGTAATATCATTAAACAAGATCTATTTAAAGAGAAAAACCCCATTGGTGAGATAATTTCCATATTTGGAGTTAATTTTAAAGTAATTGGTGTGTATACAGATCCGGGTGGTGCTTGGGAAGAAAGACGCGTTTTTGTACCCCTCCCAACTGCTCAAATTGCTTTTAATGGGGGTGACAGGGTTAGATATCTTGCTTATACCGTAAAGATGCATGATGATTTTGATCAGGCCGTAGCCCTTAGCACCGCTCTGTCACAAAACATAAAACAGGACCTTCAATCAAAATATATTATAGCTCCCGATGATAGAGGCGCTGTACGAATAGATAATACCTTAGAAGAGGCAAGAAAAATATACAGTCTTATAGATATCATACGCAATGTGTTCTGGTTTATAGGTATTGGAACCATTATTGCAGGTGTTGTAGGGGTTAGTAATATCATGCTTATAATTGTCAAAGAGCGCACTAAAGAAATAGGAATACGGAAGGCTATTGGCGCTTTACCAAGTTCTATTATTGGACTTATTTTGCAAGAGTCTATCTTTATAACCTCCATTGCTGGATTTATAGGCCTTTTTTTGGGGGTAGGTTTATTGCAAATAATAAGCCCTATGATAGATAATGATTTTATTAAATCTCCACAGGTAGATTTTAACACAGCTATTACTACGGTATTTATTTTGATTTTTTCAGGTGCCCTTGCAGGCTATTTTCCTGCAAGAAGAGCTGCAAATATCAAACCTGTAGATGCCCTACGTGATGAGTAGTTTTTTAAATTAAAAATAGAAAAAAATAGAATGTTTAATAAAGATCGCTGGAACGAAATACTTGAGGCACTCAATGCCAATAGATTTAGAACAATGCTCACCGCCTTTGGTGTGTTTTGGGGCATTTTTATTTTGGTGTTATTACTCGCTTTAGTTACAGGTTTAAGAAATGGAGTGAGTAAAGATTTTGGAGATTTTGCCACCAATTCTATGTTTGTATGGGGACAATCAACCTCCAAACCCTATAAAGGATTACCAAAGGGTAGACGTGTGCAATTTAAAATGATTGATGGTGAGATTTTGAAAGAAAAAATACCAGAATTAAAAATTGTATCTCCAAGAAATCAATTGGGCGGTTACCAGGGCACTAACAATGTAACAAGAAAAGAAAAAACAGGCGCCTTTAAAGTATGTGGTGATTATCCTGAGTTTATATTGCAGCAGCCCATGGATATACTTGCGGGGCGATTTATAAGTTATTCAGACATCAACGATAAGCGCAAAGCTGTGGTTATAGGTAAAGGAGTTGTTGAGAGTTTGTTTGACATTGGGGAAGACCCAATTGGAGATTACATAAAAATTAATGGTGTAAACTTTTTGGTAGTTGGAACTTTTAAAGCGCCAAGCACTGGGGGAGATAACGAAGAGCTTGCAAACACTGTATACGTGCCTTTTACTACCTTTAACCAGGTGTTTAACAATGCAGATAATGTGAGGTATTTTGCAATTACGGCACAAGATAACGTGAGTATAACTACCCTAAAACCAAGAGTGTTAGAGATTTTTCGACAGCAGCGTACCATACATCCAGATGATCAAAGAGCTATAGGAAATCGTGACCTAGCAGAATCTTTCGAGAAAATTACAGGCCTGTTTGATATTTTAAAATTTGTAGGCTTTTTTGTAGGCGCCTTGGTATTGTTGTCTGGGGTTATTGGTATTAGTAATATTATGTTGATTGTAGTAAAAGAACGCACCAAAGAAATTGGAGTGCGTCGCGCTTTGGGTGCAACGCCCTGGGATATTAGAGCACAGGTGTTGCAAGAATCACTAGTGCTAACCATACTCTCCGGAATGGTAGGAGTCGCATTCTCTGCCGGAGGTATTTGGATAATGAATTATGTCTTGTCACTCAGTGGTCCTGTAGATAACTTTGCCAACCCATCTGTCAATATTCAGGTTATTGCAGTGGCGTTATTTATTTTAATTGTTTCGGGTCTTTTGGCGGGTTTAATACCTGCTACAAGAGCCACACAAATGAAACCCGTTGATGCGCTAAGAGTAGATTAAAACACTGTGAGATCGAATTATTTCACAAATTATATAAAACGTTTAACTAAAAAACAACCTTAATTTAAGGCTATAGAAATGAAAAGAACAGGAACAATCATCACATTACTGGTTATAGTAATAGCATTTTCTGCAGGTATTTGGTATATCTATTCAAAAGATAAAACAAACCCTGTGGTGTTTCAAACAGAAACAGCAAGTATAAAGACCATTGTCAAAAAGACGGTAGCTACAGGTAATATTGTGCCAAAAGAAGAGGTGTTAATCAAGCCTAATATTTCTGGAATTATACATGAGATATTTGTTGTAGCCGGAGATGTTGTTCTTGCCGGAGATTTAATTGCTAAGGTAAAAGTAGTTCCTAATATAAACTCTCTAAACAGTGCTAAAAACAATATAAATAGTGCAAAAACTCAGGTTGAAACAGCACGATTAGCTCTAGAGAGTCAAAAAAGCATATACTTGCGTCAAAAAGAGTTGTTCGATAAAGCAGTGGTTTCTGCCAATGAATTTGATCAAGCGCTTCTAAGTTATAACCAAGCCCAGCAACGTTACAATCAAGAAAATGTATTACTTACCGCGGCCCAACAAACCTTTGATATTGTAAAGACAGGAACAGCAAAAGGATTAGGTGCTGCTGCCAATACAGAAATAAGAGCTACGGTCTCTGGTATGATTTTAGATATTCCGGTAAAGGTTGGTAATCAGGTCATAGAATCAAACAACTTTAATGACGGTACTACCATTGCCACTATTGCCGATGTAGAGAAAATGATTTTTGAAGGAAAGGTAGATGAGAGTGAGGTTGGAAAAATAACAGAAAACTTACCTTTAGAGATTACTGTAGGTGCTATTGAAAATAAAAAGTTTAACGCAGTTTTAGATTTTATTGCACCAAAAGGAGTAAGTGAAAATGGAGCGATACAATTTGAAATAAAAGGAACCCTAAACAATCAAGATGCTACTTTTATTAGAGCAGGGCTAAGTGCTAATGCATCTATTATTCTTGCAAGGGCAGAAAATGTATTAAGCATTAAAGAGGCATTGGTACAGTACGATCCAAAAACAAAAAAGCCTTTTGTAGAGATTGCAACTGGTGCTCAAGAATTTCAGCGCAAAGAAATTAACCTTGGTGTGAGTGATGGCTTACATGTAGAGGTACTTGAGGGGGTAACCCAACAAGACAATATTAAGGTTTGGAATCAATTAAAACCTGCTGGAGCTGGGAAATCTTGGTAGAAATTAATGTATTATTTTAACAAATAGTGTAACAATTTAAGCAAGCTAAAGACTTACACAACAACTATAATCAACGTATGAAAAAGTTAGGAATTTTATTTTTTGTCTTAACCATATCAACTGCGGCAAATGCCCAGGTAAAGAAATGGACTCTATCAGAGTGTGTACAATACGCCTTAGACAACAACATATCGGTAAAGCAAAGTGAATTAGACTTAGCAGCCACAGATATTGAAAAAATGTCTGCAACAGGTGCGTTTTTACCTTCATTAAATTTTAGCACCAATACCTCAGAGAATACGGGGTTGAGTTTTAACCCGCTTACTAACAATGCTCAAACCACAACATTTTTGTCTGTAAATGGATCTGTAAATGTTGGATATACCCTTTTTGATGGTTTAAGAAATTACAGAAGAGTACAACGTGCAGCATTATCTCAACTCTCTAGCCAGTATAGATTAGCAAAGATGAAAGATGATATTTCTTTATTTGTTGCAAATGGATACTTACAAGTGCTACTAAACAAAGCAAATGTAGCGGCAGTTGTTGCCCAAAACCAAGTAACCAAACAGCAGATAGAGCGTACCAAAAAACTTATAGATGCTGGCGTGTTACCAAGAGGTGACTTATTAGATATTGACGCAACAGACGCCTCCGAGCAGCAGCGTATTGCAGTGGCAGAAAACGCAGTTAGAATTTCTTTAATTGGTTTGGCGCAATTACTCCTTATAAAGGATTATGAAAACTTCGATATTGTAGATGAAGACTATCAAGTTGTAAACAATGCCGTAGCATTAAAAACCGTAGATGAGATTATAGAGGGTGCAAAACAATCGCGTTCTGAGGTTAAAATTGCCGAGCAAAATGTAATCATCTCCGAGAAAGATTTGCAAATAGCAAAAGGAGCGCGCATGCCTACCCTAAGTGCCTTTTTTGGATATAACTCACGGTATACCAATGCAGGGTCTTTTACTCAAGAACTAGATCCAGACAATCCTTTTATTACCCAAGAAATTGGTATTGTTGAGCAAACAGGACAATCTGTAGTCGGGCAATTTCCAAACACCATTAGTAGAGAAGTACAGCCAGATGCTTTTATAGATCAGGCTTATGAGAATGATGGTATTAGCTATGGGGTTCAATTAAGTATTCCTGTTTTTAACGCGTTCTCTGTAAGGGCGAATGTAAGACGAAGTAAAATTTCTTTGGAAAGAAGTAAGCTTCAATTACAGCAAGCAGCCTTAGATTTAGAATCAAATGTGTATCAGGCATATGTTGATGCCAATGGTTCTAGAAAAGCCTACCAGGCAGCTCAAAAATCTGTAGCATCTCAAGAATTAGCTTATCAATATGCAAAAGACAGGTATGACGCAGGGGCAACAAATGCCTTTGATTTTAGTCAATCCAAGCTCCGTTATGACAATGCACAGGTAGAGTTAAATAGAAGTAAGTACGATTATATTTTTAAAATCAAGGTGTTGGAGTTATATTTCGGTATTCCAGCAACCGAGTTAAAATTTTAATATGAAGAAGAAAACACTTTTTTGGATTTTAGGTATTGTTATAGTGACTTTAGTTGTTCTTGTTGGCGGTAAAAAAGCAGGAATGTTTGGTAAAACCAAAAGGGGCAAAGAGGTCGAAATAGCAAAAATAACCCCTATAGACATTATCGAAACAGTTGCTGCTACAGGAAAAATACAGCCAGAGGTAGAAGTTGCACTTTCTTCTGAGGTTTCTGGAGAAATTATCTCACTTCCAATAAAAGAAGGACAGGAGATTAAAAAAGGAGAATTACTTGTAAAGATCAATCCAGATTTAATACAAGCAGCGGTAAGTCAAAGCCAGGCTGGACTTCAAAACATAAAAGCACAATTAGCTCAAGCCGAGGCCTCAGCAAGAAATGCCAAGGCAAACTATCAAAGAAACAAGACACTATTTGATAAAGGTGTAATATCAAAATTAGACTGGGACCGCTCAATTGCAGAGTATGAAGGTGCACAGGCCAATGTAGAGTCTGCATTTTATAGTGTAAAGAGCGCAGCGGCAAGTTTAAAGCAATCTCGTGACAATTTATCACGTACTGCAATATATGCCCCTATGTCTGGTACTATTTCAAGACTGGCCGTTGAGCTGGGTGAGCGCGTGGTAGGAACCGCACAGATGGCAGGAACAGAAATTGTACGTGTTGCAGATTTAACGAACATGGAAGTTGAGGTAGATGTAAATGAAAATGACATTGTAAAAGTGAATGTTGGAGATAAAACCATTGTGGAGGTAGATGCCTATTTGAAAAGAGAATTTAGAGGTGAGGTTACAGAGATTGCAAACTCAGCCCTTACAGCCCTATCTGCAGATCAGGTCACAAACTTTAAGGTAAAGGTTCGTATTTTGCCTGAGTCATATTCAGATCTAACTCAGGGCAAGCCAGAGAGTTATTCTCCATTTCGTCCAGGGATGACAGCTACGGTAGATATTATCACTACTAAGAGAACTCAAATTATTGGTGTGCCAATTAGTGCTGTAGTTATAAAAACAGATACTACATGTACCAAAGAAAAAATAAATAAAAAGAAGATCACCTCTGAAAAACAAGAAAAGTTTGAAGTTGTTTTTGTAAAAAACGGAGAAAAAGCGGCCCTTAGAGTTATTAAAACAGGTATCCAAGATGATAGTAACATTGAGGTTTTATCTGGACTAATTGCTGGAGATGAAGTAATTACTGGGCCTTACAATACCGTTACAAAATCTTTAAAGTGCGATGACTTAATAGATCTCATACAAGAGGAAGAACAAGAGGACTAATGGCAACAATACTTTGCATAGAAACGGCCACTAAAAATTGTTCTGTAGCGCTTTGTGTAAACGGTAAAGTTATTGCTTTAGAGCAAGATAATCCTTACAATGAACCTGACAAGGGTTTTTCTCACGCAGAAAAATTACAAGGTTACATCACTCAGGTATTAACCCAAGGCAATATTTCAAAAAATGATTTGGACGCCATTGCCGTGAGCAAGGGTCCAGGATCTTACACGGGCCTTAGAATTGGTGTTTCTACCGCAAAAGGGCTTTGTTACGCACTAGATATTCCTTTAATTGCTATTTCTACACTAAACTCATTGGCAAGACAGGTTACCGGCTCAATGGTGGTGCCTATGTTGGATGCAAGAAGAATGGAGGTTTACAGCGCTGTTTTTTCTTCTGAGATGGAACAAATTAGAGAGATACAGGCCCAGATTATAACTCAAGATTCTTTTAAAACCTACCTTGATAGGGGCCAGGTAACCTTTATTGGTGATGGGGTAGAGAAATTTGAAGCGGTATGTACCCACCCAAATGCTGTTTTTATTAAAAATGCATTGCCATCTGCCTCTCAAATGGCTGAGGTTGCAACCCTTAAGCTTAGTGCAAACCAGACTCAAGATGTTGCTTATTTTGAACCCTACTACCTGAAAGATTTTATTTCTCTATAACCGGCCACTAGCTTTGTTTGGTTTTGTAATTTTTGATTTTAAATGTCATGGGCTGTAGTTCAAAAAATCAACTCATTTATACGTACTTTTAACCCGTGGAGACAAAAGCATTTGATGTTATAGTAATTGGTGGTGGTGCGGCAGGTTTTTTTGCTGCAATTAACCTTAAAACAAAGGCTCCAAAGCTTAAAGTTGCTATTTTAGAGAGAGGAAGCCAAGTGCTTACGAAGGTTAAAATTTCTGGAGGTGGTAGATGTAATGTTACCCATGGTGAGTTTATACCCAGTGAGCTTTCCAAAAATTACCCAAGAGGAGAAAAAGAATTGTTGGGCCCTTTTCATACCTTTATGACAGGAGATACCTTGGCTTGGTTTGAGCACAGAGGTGTTCGTATCAAGATGGAAGAAGATGGAAGAATGTTTCCTACCTCAAATACCTCACAAACTATTATAGATTGTTTTTTAAACGAAATTTCTACCCTTGGGATTCCTCTTTTAAAAGAGCATCCTGTCAAAGAGATTCATAAACTAGAGAACTCTTGGAGTATTACAACAACCAAGGAAACATTCTTAGCCCAAAAGATTGTTATTGCTACAGGATCTAATCCAAAAATATGGAATATTTTAAGCGCCCTAAAACATACTATTGTTGCTCCAGTTGCATCTTTATTTACCTTCAATATTAAAGATCAAAGAATTTTAGACCTTCCAGGTGTTTCTACGCAGGTTAGTGTTAAAGTAATGGGTCAAAAAGGTAAGGTTGTTTTACAAAGTGAAGGTCCTTTGCTTATAACGCATTGGGGGATGAGTGGCCCTGCTATTTTAAAGCTTTCTGCCTGGGGCGCGAGGATTCTAGAAACTTTAGACTACAGATTTACTA
>Ga0208973_1000325_pt1 | contig 26539 bp, 17 predicted proteins | sample AOAMet_66_BLW_10_2_FD_188233 | JGI IMG/M metagenome (GOLD analysis project Ga0208973, IMG submission 188233) | Ammonia-oxidizing marine microbial communities from Monterey Bay, California, USA - CAN11_66_BLW_10 (SPAdes) | ecosystem: Environmental > Aquatic > Marine > Intertidal zone | place...
TCTGCGGGGACTATGGGGGCTGCGGCCTCTACAATAAAGCTCGCGCTTTGTAATTGTGCGCCACGATTCAGGAACTAGGATTCGGGGATCATGAAAAACGAAACGATGAGATCACCTGATCAACTTATCGCGTGGGTCATATGGGGAGCTATCCTGATGGGCCTCTTCATCTTGCAGTTCTTTATCGGTGGAGGAATTCCGACTGGAGACCAGATGGAAAATCCTCCGACTGTGATGTCTTTGATCTGTATCGCAGGTGTCGCGATTGGAACGCTGATCCGCTGGCTCGTGATCCCCAAGCTGAATGATAATCTGAAACTGTTGCCAGCGATGATAGTCGGCCTCGCCTTATGTGAAAGCAGTGGGCTCCTGCAGATGTTTCTGTTGGGAAAAGAGTATCCCGATACACAGAAACTGATCTTTGTCTTGGCGGTGCTTGGGGTGGTGCAGTTCGCGCCGACGTATTTTAAGAAAGCCTAACTCTCTTTGCTAAAGACGCGGATGTTCCGCGCCGCATGCTGAGAGTTTTTTGACAGGATTTACAAGATTAACAGGATTTTCTAGGGTTGCTGTGGGGCTCTGCGGCTTTTGATAGAATTAACACTGCTAGGAATTTGCTTCTGGAGGAAAGTCCGTGAAGAACGAATTTGGGCGGAATACATGGGGGAGAAAGGGGGTTATGAGGGATTCGGGCCTCCATTGTTGATCACTCAGGTCGATGATCGCATTGAACTTATCGATTATGGCCACCTGTCTTCTTCGGGTAAAGTTTTGGAATGAAGTTTACCACTATCAAGCGCCTTGGTCTCCCCTCAGGTCTGATTGCAGCAGTATTAGCCGTATCCTCCTGCGCAGAAATCGCAATGGTCCCTGCTGGGGTCGTTGCCGTCCCATTAGTAGCGGTATTTTTCGCCGGCTTCGTTGGGGTTGCGACTCTAACCCAGGTGATGGAGGGTTTCGATGCTCAGGAACGGGAACGAGAGGCTAAGCCACGCAAGGACGGCCCTTTTATTGAATACTGGGTGAACGGGAAGAAAAGTGCGGTAGGAACCTACAAAAATAAAAAGTTAGATGGTGTTTATACCGAGTATTTCAAGTCTGGTAAGAAGAAGAGTGAATTAACTTACGTGGGGGGGGAGAGAAATGGACCGTATACTTCGTGGTTCGAAAGCGGTCAGAAGTCCGTCGAAGGGACGTTTAAAGCAGGTAAGGAGTATGGAACCACTAAGTGCTATCACGAAAACGGAAAAATGAGTTACCTGAAAGGCCACGGACCAAATCGGAACGAAACGACCTGGCACAAAAACGGCCAGCGGGAGAGCGTAACGAAATATAAAAACGGGAAGCTTATCTTCAGGCAGACATGGGATGATAAGGGCAAAGAACTTGAGGAATTACGGCGAATGCCCGATTAGCCGTTTCCAAGCAGAGTTCAGGAAGGAAGAACCATTCAGGGACCTTCAAGGCCTAACAATGATCACTCTCGTCGATGTTTGAATCGGACTTAACAATTTTGTGCAACCTTTCCTTTAAAGTAATATTCCTAATATGCGTTCAGATGTTATAAAGCGGGTCGGTTTCCGATCCAGTATCCTCGCTCTCATTTTGAGTCTGTCCTCGTGCGGTTATTCATCCAATCCCCTTGCGGAGGCTGCGATGATTCCAGCAAGCGCGGCCTTTATCGTTGGGGGTGTCGGTATTGCCGGCCTTTCACAGGCGACAAGCATCTTCGAAACCGAAGACCGAGTGCGGGAATCGAAACCCAAGAAGGATGGTCCTTTCACCGACCATTGGCCAAATGGAAAGAAGAAAGCGGTAGGTAGCTATAAAGGTAAACAATTGGACGGTCTCTACACTACCTACTACGAGAGCGGTAAAAAAAAGAGCGAGGTAATTTATAGGTCAGGGAAAAGAAATGGACCTCACACCTCATGGCACGAGAATGGCCAAAAGTCCTTAGAAGGAGTTTTCAAGGAGGGGAAGCCGGAGGGCGCAACTAAAAGCTATCATAAGAACGGACGCATAAGTCACCTTGAAAGCGGTAGCCCAAATGGGACTAACACAGCGTGGCACGATAACGGCCAGAAGCAGCGCGTCTCCACTTATAAAAATGGCAAGTTGATCTCCAGAAAAGTCTGGAACGAAAAAGGTAAACTGACCGAGTCGTTGCGGCGGGCTCCTCAATGACTGCTAGGACTGCTAGGAATTACTGACTGCTAGGAATTTGCTTCTGACTGCTAGGAATTTGCTTCTGGCGGAAAGTCCGTGAAGAACGAATTTGGGCGGAATTCATTGGGGAGAAAGGGGGTGAGTGATTAGGGGTATAGGATCCACGAATCAGGGATTGAAAAAACCGCCGGCATAGATGCAAAGCGGGTGTTGATTACAGTTAAATTGCTTGCTGATTGTTCAGCGGCTTCTGCTTGTCCAAGCCCGCTACATGAGTCCCCTTGATATAGTCGATGATTACTATGGAAGAAATATTCTTGATTATTTCTTGGGTAAAGTAGTAAAAAAATAAAATGGATTCGAAATTAGGTATTGATATAGAAACTCCTTGGTGTGCTAAGTGTAAAGGATACACCAAATATAAGACCAAAAGATTTAATACAGAGGACGGAACTCATACTGAATATGATTGTAAGAAATGTGGCGATAAAATGCATTCTGAATCATGTTGTAAATTAAATATAAAAATGGCTAAGGTAGTTGGTTTTTTGGGTCCAAGTTTTATAATTGGTTTGTCAATTTACATTCCTAAACCATTTGCTGAGCCTCTTTACATTAGCATTTCTTTTTTAGTTTTTGTGGCCGTTTTTGTGGCCGCTTACTTTTTCCAATATCGTAAGTATTTTAAGCATCTCAGAGCTTTTAATGATTGGGCGCGGACAGATAGGTCAAGAAAGTCTGAATGATGAAGTTGGCAATTGCTACCGCCAGCGTGTTAGATATTGCTCATGGCACATCAAGCTGTGGATGCTTGTAAGGTTTCAGAGCCATAGGGCATACTGGATCCGTAATGATACCAGCCAAGGCTGAATTTGAGTTTTAAATTCTTGGCACTGCTACCTTAAAGCTATGAGCGATGTTAGTGGGGAGAGTCCTGATCCCTGAACTTTAAATCGCGAGAGGCTAAACCACCGATCCACATAAGCAGCATCCCCGAATCAGGAAAGGGGAGGGGTGAATCTTTGGTGAGAAGGAGATATCGAACCCCGTATCCTGTTCCTTGATTCCTCTCCTTTGGCTCCTGTTTCCCGATTCAGGGTAAAGGGTGCGGGAATCAGGGTGCAGATTCCTTCATCGCTTTGAGCCTTCAACTCCAGCTCCGATCACATTAATGTTTAGGGCAGAAGGACTATTTCTCTTTTATTGGTCCTGTTGTTTTCCGCTTCTGTGGTTCCTTCTAGTATGGGCAACATTGGTTATGGCTTTTACCCCTTCTCTAGCGTAACCATTCTTCAACAAAGTAATTGCTGCTAACGACACTGCCTTTCCGAAGACACAAAGAATTGAAGTAATTCTCTCTTAAGGAATATGAAGATGAAACGAATCGCGCCACTCAGTCTCGCCGTTATAATTGGTATCATTTTGACAGGATGCACCTCAACTCGAATCGAGCAGATATCTGGCGCAGATTTCGTTGTTCAAGCCAAACGGATGGAACAGATATCCAGCTTCCATTCGACAATCTACATCGGGAGTTCGAAGCAGAGAGCCTATCTGGAATTCGGACGCCCCTCTCTACTTTATAACATCATTGGGAAGCGAACTCGGACAACGGTCTACTGGACCGAGCTGTCAGAACTCCCAGAAGACATTGCAGATCAAGTCAAGGCGGGAAACCCACCGTGGAAACATTAGCATTCGGAAACAAACGAGACAGAGAGAGCAATCGAATTCACTGCAAAAAAAAGCCGCCCCTTGATCTCACGGAAGAGCGGCTTCTAGGTTTATGAAACAAACTTAAGCATCAGTCGGTGGCATGTAATCAGACTTATTGATTTTGGTCTACTGACCAGAATTCATGATCGTGATTAGCAGAGTAATTTTGGGCTTTGTGTCACATAGATTTATACCGCTCAACATAAGCAGTATCCCCGAATCAGGAAAGGGGAGGGGTGAACCGGCCTTCGCTGGATCTCTGAAAGGGAAGTGGTGGAAAGGGGAGACACGCCACCGGTGGGGGTGCGGCTTTTTCGGTGGGTTGGTCTGTATCTAATAGGGTGCTGAGAAAAAAATTGAACGGTCTCTACCGCAGCCCCCGAACCGTTGGCGAAAAGTAAATCGGCCTACTGTGTAAGGAGCAGTAACAGGGGTAGTCCGATCAATAAGCCGAGCATCGAAATGAATGGGAGTAAGCAACCATGATTCATCTAGTTTAGTTATCAAAGGTTTTGAATTTTAGCAAAAGAAAATTTCATGCCACAGCCCGTATCCTGATCTTTGTATCTCAGAATCCAAATCCACGAAGCCGCTTGCAGTACTTCGCTGAAATCTGAGTTAATGGAAGCCCGCACCTTGCGCATCTCGGAAGAAGAGAAAACCGCCCCCTCACACTCATAAGGGGACGGCTTATACGCATCTTGAACAACTTCGTAGCAAGGGACAGTTAGCTCATTTTTGATCTGGGTGCTACTCACTAGAATTCATGTTTTTGATTAATCGAGGATAATTCCCTCAAAAAAGAAACCGCCTCCCCAAAGGAAGGCGGTCTCAACACACATTTTATAAACAACTGACATACCCATATTAATTCAGTTTTGATTTTTGGCTACTGAGTAGCATTCATGTTTTTGATTAATCGAAAAAGCCGCCCTTCGGTCTCACGGAAGGGCGGCTTTTAGGGTTATGAGACAAGCTTCTTTAGCCGTCTATGGAACATAAATAGACTTTTTGATTTTGAGCTACTGACCAGAATTCATGATCTTGATTAGCAAAGAATTTTGATCGATCACAAGAGCTCCCAATCGCCTAATCTACACAAGCAGTAAGCCGAATCAGGAAAGGTGGGGGGTAATCACAAAAAAGTGACACAAAGTAAACCGCTAGCGCGCATAAAAGAATGAGGCTGTCTTTCTCAATTTGTCCTAGAATCTCCAAAGCGAATTCTAAAAAATTGAGAATGAATAAGTTAAAAACCATCTAAGAAAATATCATGAAAAGTAAGCTCATCATAATTACAATTACCATATTTTGCGCACTCATGTCTTTTGGGCAGGGTGAAAAATCTTTCCTAAGAACAAAAGACGAGATTTCAATGAAAGTGCGCAAATACTTTGCTCCCTCTTTGGATCTTCCTTTTGTAAATGAATTCTATGCCAAAGATCTAACTGTATTCATCAACGATCTCAAAATCGAAGGTAAAGAGAATTACCTCAAGCGATTACAGATGATTCACGATGATTTTTTCAAGGATATTAAAATGGAGAATCTTCATGTTCACACAAACTATTTTTCTCCAGAAGCATTAACTGGTGACGGCAAGACGATGGGGGAGGTTAACTCTGAAAAGCAAACCATATGGAGTAATGCATGGGGAACTTTCACGGGAATTGGGCGTGTTTCCGGAAAGAAAGTTTCGTTTCGCATGCACATGGATTTCCGAACTAAAAATGGCAAAGTGATCGAGATGCTGGCTTATTATGACCCCGCGCAGATGAATGCGGAAATCGAGGCATTTAAAAAAGTTCGATTAAAGTAAACTTGTAGGAAGGCTGAACCACCGATCCAAATAAGCAGCATCCCCGAATCAGGAAAGGGGAGGGGTGAATCCCCTTCGCTGGATCCAGGAAAAGGGAGTGGTTTACTTTGAAGGCGGATCAAGGGCGCGATGGTGCAGTTTGCGCGATATAGAAAAAGTAGAAAACACCAATAATTAATCCCGAAAAAAATCCAATATGGCAGCATTGTTTTGCTTTTTTTGATGCAATAAGCGCTTTTCTTCTACGGCCAGATTTTTCCAGTGACTGTGCTCTATTAGCATAGAAAAGTCCAATGAGCCCGAGAGGCTGACAACAAAACAGGGTAATCAGTAAAGCTTGCCACAAATAGTTTGGTGGGGCTGATGATGGTTCTGAATCGGAAGTTCTGACGGCCCATTCGGCGATCTTGTAGTCGCCCTTATCTCTGCGTCTCCTAACTGGTGTTGTATCGCGGGAAGCTTGAGTGGATGGCTCTTCGACCTTTGGGTATGTCTTAAAAAGAATATCAATTTCTTGAATGGTTTTCCATTCATCCAACTCCTTATTCCAAGCTAGCTCTGTTGTGTCTATAGTCCCATCGCTTAGCATTCTTAGTAAATCATCTTTCGTAACAGGCCCCTGTTGCATTTGGTTTTTTGTGTAATACCACTTCATCTTACTTTTAGTGTTAGCATCTTCTGTTGAAAATCTATTATACTTTTTTAGGGCATTTGTAATCACACGCAGAGAACACGGCTTACATCGTTATGCGTGCTAGCGGCCGGCTTTGTGTCACATGGATTTGTGAAATAGAGATCCCCCTAAGCAGCATCCCCGAATCAGGAAAGAGGAGGGGTGAATTGGCTTTTCTCATTTAATCAAATGAGATTGCAGAGCCATATTTGGTCGAACCGAATAGACCGCCCCCTCGAAAGGGGGTTACACCGCCAACAACAAAAAAAGCTACCATTGGAGGATTCGAATTACTGGAAATGCCCTGACTGATTTTAGAAAACCGATTTACTTGACTAAATGGTCTAGTATGAGTTTCGCATGGGCCGCGCCTCTGATACTCCCAAAAAGCTCCAGGCCGATCTCTGCGAACTAATTTGGCAACAAAGCTACGGCTGGGTTACCATCGACGCGATTTGCAAACATGCTAGTGTCAAGAAAGGCTCATTCTATTATGCTTATCCTGACAAAGCCGCCCTCGCGCTCGAAGCATTCGAATATTTCTGGCGGGCCCATTCTCGCCCATGGATGGACGGAGCCTTCTCCCCGAGCAGTGACCCATTGACCAGATTGAGCAACTGGTTGGCCGGGAGACTCGAAAAAACACTGGAATGTAAAGAGTTACACGGGAAAATCTACGGTTGCCCACTCTACAGCGTCGGCACCGAAATCTCCACCCTCGAGCCGGTTGTTGCTGAAAAGGTCACCGAACTCCTCCGCCGCTACCGCCGCTATCTCGCTTCTACCCTCCGCGATGCGGTCGCCGATGGCCTCATCAAACCCGATGATCCCGACGAAGTCGCCCGCGATGTTCTTACCCTCGTCGAAGGAGCTCTTACCCAGGCCCGCATTTCAAATTCCGCCGATCCTCTCCGCCGACTTCCTTCAAGTGTCGGCCGGCTCATCGGAGCCACCATTCCTGAAGCCAGCAAAACCTTGACCCTTTAGTAATATGTCTTCTCAGCCAAAAACTTCTCCCCTCATCGTCGTTATCCTCGCGATCCTTGTCATCGGTTCCAGCTGGTGGGGCATCAACGCACTCTCCAAGGCCAAGGGCAAGGCCGAAGAAGACCCGTCTGGCAGCGATCCCGGTGGCCCCCCTCCCGCCAATGTCATATTGGCCACTGTCGAAAGCAAAACCTCTACCCAAACCCACCAGGTCGTGGGCACTCTCCGCGCCAAGTCACGAGCCAAAATCGCCGCCCGTGAAGCCGGTGCCACTCTTACCATCAACTTCGACGAAGGCGACCTTGTCGAAATTAACTCAGTCATCGCCACCCTCGACACCCGCCGGCTCGATGCCCAAATCGCCGAAGCCACCGCCGAGATCACCGTCGCCGAAGCGCTTGTGCATCAGAAAAAATCCCGCGTTAAACGAAGCGCTATCGATCTTGCGATGAAAGAAACAGCCTTTGCCGGCAATGCTCTCTCCGAAGCCGAAGTCCTCGACGCCCGCAGCGCCAACAACGTGGACAATTCCATCTACGCTTCGGCCCAGGATTCCTTAAAGGCCACCAAGTCCCGCCTCGAACTCCTCAATGTCCGCTTGGATGACCTTAAGATCCTCGCCCCCTTCACCGGTCGGGTTGTTGAGCGCCATATCGAACCCGGCGAGTGGGCCGAACCCGGCTCCGCGATTGTCACTCTCGTTTCCTCAGGCGAAATCGAGGCCTGGCTTCAGGTTCCCGAGCGCTTCGCTACCACCGCGCGTGGAAAACAAATCCCCGTCACTCTTACAGCCACCGGGCAAACCGTCACTTCGACCTCGCTCACCATCGTCCCGGAAGCGGAAATTAGCACCCGCACCCTTCAAGTGGTGGCCCTCCTTCCCAACCCCGGCGACACCCTCGTCCCAGGGCTCTCGGTCAGCGCCGCGCTTCCCGTTTCCGAAAACACCGAGCGACTCGCCGTTCCCGTCAATGCCATCGTGCAGGGCTACGCCGGACCCAGTATCTTCATTTCCTCTACCCAGGAAGGCTCGCCTCTCCCGGTCGCCAAGCGCCTTCCTATCGAGATCCTCTTCCAGGAAAACGAAACCGTTTATCTCAAAGCCGAGGGCCTCAAGGCCGGCGACCAAGTCGTAGTCGAGGGAAATGAACGTCTCTTCCCTTTCCAGACTCTCCTCATTGGGGAGCGCAAATAACATCCTGCTCCCATGTCCAAACCAGGCTTAATCGGCACCGCCATTTCCCAACCTATCACGGTTGCGGTCGGCACTCTTCTCGCTGTCTTTGCGGGAATTCTTGCGGTCACCATCGTCCCTATCCGTATGACTCCCGAAGTCTCTTCGGTCGTCGTTTCTGTCACGACGAACTGGGAATCCGCCTCTGCCGAAGAAGTGGAATCCGATATAATCGAAGAGCAGGAAAAAGTCCTTGGTGAAGTCACCGGGCTCCTCTCCCTAACCTCCACCAGCGCCAATGGTCAGGGCTCGATTCGCCTGGAATTCGAAACCGGAACCGACATCGAAAAAGCCAACGCCGCCGTCCTCCAAAAACTCGACGAAGTCCCCGGCTATCCTAACGGCGTGCTGCAGCCCAAAGTTGAGCCGGTCGACATCGAGTCCGTTGATTACATCGCATGGATCGGCCTCTCATCAAGCGATCCAAATTTCCCCGCGGAGACTCTCCACGATCTTATGGAGCGCCGCATCCGCCCGCGCTTCGAACGCATCAAGGGTATCTCCCAGGTCGGCGTCCGGGGATCGGTACAATCCGAATTACATATCATCGTGGACCCCGTCGCAATGGCGCAGCGCGGCATCACCTACGCTTCACTCCGCCAAAGCATCACCAATGCCAATGCCAACTTTTCCGCCGGCAAACTCGCCGATGGGAAGCGCGATATCCGCGTCCGTGCCACCGGACGTTTTCAGTCACCCGACGACATCGAGAGGATGGTGATCCGCAAAGGGGAAAACGGTTCGATTTTTCTCCGCGACATTGCCACTGTGAAATCCTCCTACAAGGAAGCCACCTCATGGGTGAGGGCCCGGGGCATTCAAATGCCCTTCTTCAATTTCCAGCTTCAACGTGGCGCCAACCTCCTTGAGACCATGGAACTTCTCCAGGAAGAGGTTCGTAAACTTAATGCGCCCGACGGGCTCCTCGCCCAGGAAGCGCGCGACCTTGGCCTCATCGGAACTCTGGAACTCGTCCAGACTTACGATTCCACCACATATGTCGAAGACGCCATCTCGCTCGTTCGCAGCAACCTCATCGTGGGAGGTATTCTGGCCACCCTGACCCTGCTCTTCTTCCTCCGCTCGCTCCGCACCGTTGGCATCATCGCCCTCGCCATTCCGGTCTCGGTTATCGCCGCCTTGGTCGTTCTCGTCGCGCTAGGGCGCTCGATCAATATCATTTCCCTCGCCGGGCTCGCCTTCGCCGTTGGCATGGTCGTAGACAATGCCATTGTCGTCATCGAAAACATATTTCGTCATCTCGAATTTGGAAAGAAACCCGCCAAGGCCGCTCTCGATGGCACCAGGGAAGTGGCCGGAGCAGTGCTCGCCTCCACCCTGACCACGCTCATTGTTTTCGCCCCCATCCTGATGATTCAGGAAACAGCCGGACAACTTTTTCGGGACATTGCCCTCGCTATCATGGTCTCGGTGGGACTCTCGCTGATTGTCTCGCTCACGCTCATCCCGGCGGCGGCCGCCCGCTTTCTTCACCCGCCCAAACAGGATGGTCAAAACTCCTTCAACCGCCTTTTTGGTGGAATGTTCTTCCGTATCATGGGCGCCCCTTTCCGCCCACTGACCTGGATATTCAAATCCTTACCAAACATCATCGGGTCAACAGTTCAATGGCTCATCACAAACACCTTCCGGCGTCTTGCGGTTGTGACAGTCTTTCTTTTGATCACATTCTTTGGGGTGAAAATTCTCCTGCCGCCCCTCGACTACCTTCCAAGCGGAAACCGCAATCTCCTCTTCGGCCTTATGTTCCCGGCTCCCAGCTACAATCTGGAAGCTCTCTCCGATACCGGAGAACGTATGGAGAAAATCATCGCTCCGGCCTGGGAGGCCACCGCAGACAAGTTCCAGGTAGAAGAAGTGATTCGCGGCAGCAAACAGGATCCGAAGCACGACGAGCGGGTGGAAGTCCCCCGCGGCTATGGCCAACCCGGCACTGTGATGCCACCTCCTCTCGATCACTACTTTCTCGTGTCATTTGAAGGGCGCATGTTCCAGGTCGCGATTTCCAAAGACAAAAAGCGCGTTGTCGATGCCATCCCGCTCCTCAACCATGCCGCCGCCGGATCTTCCGCTCCGGACACCTTTGCCTTCGCCTTTCAAATGCCACTCTTCCGCGTCGCGGGCACCACCGGCTCGGCGATCAAGGTTGACGTCAAGGGAAGTAGCCTCGATGCCGTTTCCCAGACCGCCGCCGGCCTTCAAGCGGCTCTTTGGCAGGTTTTCGGACCCCAAGGAGTCCAACCCAGCCCGCCCAACTTTTCCCAACCCATCGAAGAGCTCCGGATCGTTCCCAACGACGTTCGCCTACGTGAGTTGGGCATGACCCGAACCGATCTCGGCCTAGCGGTTCAGGCCGCAGGCGAAGGAATCCTCCTATTTCGGGATTACGAAAAGAACGGCGAGCTCAAAGACATGAAAATCATCACAGCAGATGCCCTCGATGATCTTCCCCTGGAATCCCTCCTCACCAAGCCTGTCGCCACACCGAACGGTCAGATCGTTGACCTCAGCTCACTCGCATCCTTGGAAAAAAGCCTGGGACCCAACCAAATCCGCCATGTCGATCGTCTCCGCGCCGTGACCCTCGAAGTCACCGCACCCCGCTCGATGGCCCTCGAAGATGCGATCACCAAAGTCGACGCCATCATCAAGGACCAGCAAGCCAAGGGAGCCATTGCTCCGGGCGTCCAAGTCGAGATCGCCGGCTCCTCGGACGCCCTTGGCGAAATCAAAGAAGCCCTCCTTGGCGACGGCTCTTTCAGCGGACTTTTCACCAGTTCTCTATTCCTCGCTCTTTTTGTCGTTTACCTCCTCATGGTCGTTCTTTTCCAAAGCTGGTCCTACCCGCTCGTCATCATCCTCTCCGTTCCCCTCGCCACGGTCGGAGGTTTGCTCGGTCTTTACCTCGTCCACAAGTCGAGCCTCGCCGACCCCTACATGCCGGTGCAGAACATGGACGTCCTCACCATCCTCGGCTTTGTCATCCTCGCCGGAGTCGTCGTCAACAACGCCATTCTCATCGTCCATCAGACGATCAACTTTCTGAAGGAGGATCCTTCCCGGGATCCAAATGAAGCGATTCGCGAATCGGTCACCAGCCGCGTGCGACCCATTCTCATGTCAACCCTGACCTCCGTTGGTGGCATGCTTCCCCTCGTTCTCCTCCCCGGCTCCGGCTCCGAACTCTACCGCGGCCTCGGCGCTGTCGTCGTCGGCGGCCTCGCTGTCTCGACCATCTTCACCATGTTCCTCGTCCCAACGGTCCTGAGCCTCGTCTTCTCCTTCAGCAAACCCAAAGCGGTATGACTTCTCAGATTCTCAAATTCCTGCTCATCGCCACTTTAGCCTCTTGCTCCGTCGGTCCCGACTACAAGAAAGAATCGATTGCCTCACCTGCAACCTACAAAGCTGTGGGACTCAGCTCAGCGCCGCCGGGCGGAAATTGGTGGGCCTCTTTTTCCGACCCAACCCTGACCTCCCTGCTCACAAAGGCTCAACAAGCCAACCCGCAGGCCCGGGCTGCACTCGCCCGGCTCGACCAAGCCCGCGCCATTCTGGGCCTCAAGGGTGCCGACCGACTTCCTGCTCTCACCACCGAATCCCTCGGCGTGCGCCAAAAAGACACCCGCCGAGATATCTTCGAACTTCCCCCCTCGCCCTACAACAAATACCGCTCGGCTCTCAACCTTAACTGGGAACTCGATCTTTGGGGACGGGTTCGCCGCTCGGTCGCGCAGCAAAAAGCTCTCACCCAAGCCACCGCCGCCGACTACGTGGCCGCCCTCCTTTCCACCAAAGCTGAAGTCGCCCGCGACTACCTTGCCCTACGTCATCTCGATTCCGAAATCTCGCTCCTGTCTAACACGATCAAGCTGCGCGAGGAAAACCAAAAGCTAATACAAGTCCGCGTTGATGCCGGAACGACCACACCCATCGATTCCGCCCGCGCCCGCAGCCAAACCGAAACCGCCCGCGCCGAACTCTATCGTCTCCAATTGCGACGCACCGAATTGGAAAACGCCCTCGCCGTTCTCACCGGATCCAATCCTTCGACATTCAAGATCTCCGCCTCCTCCCCGCCGCGCGCGCCCACAATTCCCGCTGGTGTTCCTGCCGACCTCCTCCGCCGCCGGCCCGACGTCGCCGCCACGGAACGCCGTCTTGCCGTCGCCGCTGAAGAACGCGGCATTGTCATTGCGAAATGCCTGCCCAACGTTTCTCTCACCGCGTCTGGCGGATTCGCCGCCCTGAGCACTTCCGACCTCTTCGATTCCAAAAGCCGACTCTGGACCATCGGCCCGAACGTCACCTTTGCTCCGCTCACTTTCGGAAGGAGAAAAAATGAGGTCAACCGCGCGCATGCCGCTTATCGGGAGGCTCTCGAAAACCACCGTCAATCTGTTCTCAGCGCCTTCCGTGATGTCGAAAACGCACTCTCTGGCATCAACAACCTCGACCGTGCTTTGGCAGCGCAAGCCAAGTCCACTTCGGCCGCCAGGGAAGCCGCGCGCCTCATCAAACTTCGCTACCAAACCGGACTGGTGAGCTTCTTCGAAGTAATCGACTCCAATCGCGAACACCTCAACGAACAACGCGCCCACGTGCAAACCAAAGCCGCCCGCCAACAAGCCACTGTCCAGCTCATCCAGGCTCTCGGTGGCAGTTGGAAATGATGCGCAGATAAACACGCTCTCGCCAAGATGAAGAAAGCGCTCCGCAAAAAAAAATCGCTCTGGCCCCACACTTCCTTGTCCTGATTAGGGTGGGATACGGTGATTCAATTCTTTCGTCCCCGGTAATGGAATGTGGGAACAGAGTCGGTTATGAAAGAGAATCTCGCCTTGCTCACTGACTGACTGCTAGGAGTTTGCTTTTGGCGGAAAGGTCGCGGAAACCGGAGATTCGCGGAACCCATGGGGGAGAAAGGGGGGGGTCACAGGCCGGGGAGTTTACGGCAGGGGGATCGCGTTGCCACCAGCCTGTCAGCCTGCTCGACTCCTCGTGGAGTTTTGCGGGTTAAAGGGCCCGGGTAAGCTGGATGGCCAGTCGCTGGCACCCCTGCTGCGCCAACCGGAGCGTTCTTTCGGGCGGCTTCGTGTCACTTAGATTTGTGAGCCACCGATCCCCCTAAGCAGCATCCCCGAATCAGGAAAGCGGAGGGGTTGGTATAATGGATTTTAATCATAAAAAAGTGACACAAAGTTAACCGCTAGCGCGCATGTCTTAACAAGGCGTCGGTTGCTATCCATGCACTAGGCCAATTGGCTCTCTGTTTATTTTATATGAATTTTAATGCTCTACTAAAAAGGGGGAACCGCGCTTACCCCGCGGTGGACGGTATTCGCGCAATAGCCGTGATCTGGGTAATCTTTTTTCATGCTTGGCTATTTCAGTCGTATGAAATTCCCGATCCTACTGAATGGAATCCTGATCTCGTAGCTCCTGCCACAAATCTGTCAGAGGAAATTTATCGTTTTCCTGTATTAATCTGGATAACAAAGGGAGATTTAGCCGTTGATTTGTTTTTCGTAATCAGCGGTTTTTTAATTGGCGGTCAATTATTTAAACAGCGGAAGGAAACTGGAGTAATTAATTTTAAGGGGTTTTATTTACGGAGGATCCGGAGGTTGATGCCAGCTTACTTGGTCGCTATGTTGCTGGCCCTCTATTTCATGAATGGTATCAATGTCGAGCGAGCTTGGTCCAATCTACTTTACGTTAACAACTATGTTCGCAATTCCTATATTGGCTGGACTTGGTCGTTAGCTATAGAGGAACAGTTTTATATGGTGGTTCCAGTTCTGGTGGCATTCCTTTTTCCCTTGTTTAAAAAGAAACGCTGGCCTTTTGGTTTCTTGTTTCTAGCTCCTATCTTAATGAAATGGATCCAGCTAACAGGCTCTGAAGGTTATCAGTTGCCTTTCAATGTCCCTTTTTTCACGCCAGAGTGGGATGACTGGTTTTGGGGTTATTATATGCATACTCATTTGCGATACAATGGATTACTCCTCGGGGTAGTTGCGGCCTATTTACATCTACATCGTCCTGAATCGATGGTGCGCTTTTTTTCAAGCCGCGTAAAAAGCAACCTTCTGTTTACCTTCAGCATATTGATGATTGTTGGTATTGCTAGTATACCAACGGGGCAGTGGGTTATCCTAAAAGATTCAGTATTTCAGTCCTTACCTCCCGAAGCGGGGTGGGTCTACGAGTGTCTCCATCGAGAGCTATTTTGTGCGGCAACGGCAGCTATTATATTGGCGTCTATTTATGCCGAAGGTTGGATTGATCCAATCAAGCGGTTCTTGGGGCATCGCTGGTTTTATCCAGTCGCTCAGGTTTCCTATTCGGCTTACCTACTCCATGAGATGTTTATGTTTTGGCTCTTTCCGCGGATCAATAGTGCCTTTGGTAGCCAATTGAGCGAAGTGTCACTCGCAATTCTAAATGGTTTCATCGTCTTAGTGATCACACTTGCTGGCGCAGCGGTCATGTTTCTTTGGATTGAGGAGCCATTTCTTCGAAGAAGGACGGCTAAAACTAAGGGGCTTACGAAATAACGAATAGCCTACTTCGGCTTAACGGTGTGGAGGATTAAGCCTGCAGTATATTGCTGAAGCCCCTTTACTGGATCTCGGAAAAGGGAGTGGTTTAAAGGGGAGACACGCCACCGGTGGGGGTGCGGTTTTTTGGGTGGGTTGGTCTGTATATAATAGGCTGCTGAGAAAAAAATTGATCGGGCTCTTCTGCGGGGACTGCGAGGAGTTTCTTCAGAAGTGTCATCGTCATAAAAGCTAGGATCACTCCCTTTGAATTCAAGCGATGACTTTCTCGACAAGTTTTGCAGGGCGCTTGTCGGGGCCGAGTTTGGCTTTTGTCCCAGTAGTTTGGATGAGGGTGTTGTAGAGGTCGAGGCCCTCACTATTAACGTCGAGAATTTGACCTGTTTTCAAGCGGCCAACATTGGAAGTTGTGGCGTGGAAGACACCAGAAAGTTCACGCTTGGTATCATTGTGACGCCCGTCACCGGATTCGGTGGAGATGGTGAGAAGAAGGTTATCAAGGAGAGTTTTCCCATTGGCCTCACGGGTGTCGTCGGTATTGAGAAGGTTGAGAAAGTGCGAGAGCTCGCGCATTTTGAAATGGGCGTGATAGCGAAGTTGCTCGTTCTTTTTATCCTCACGAAATTTATGCCACCACTCGTGGGAGCAGCCTTTATCTCCAGAAGCGTTGAGCTGGGCGGCATCGTCGAAGTGGCAGATTTTTTTGCCCTCGAAATGGTAGTCGCCTTTGAGACGAATGCGCTCGCCAGCGGCGAGGAAAGTAAGGGACCCGAAGCGGGCTCGATCGGTTTGGATGGAGAGGGCGTATAGCTCGGCCATAAGGCGCCATTCACGAGTGAGTTCCTCAACTGTGATGTCGATACCTTGTCCACCAGGGTCGGCTTTTCCTCCGTGGGGCAGTTTGGAAGCGGGTGGTTGATCGGGAGCGTTTTGATCGATCTCGAATTGGAAAGCTCTCTGTTCATATTCGCGGATACGGTCGAGATGATCTTTAAAACGGCCTTTAGAAATTTCGCCAAGAGGAGAATTTTTTCCCGAGAGATGTTTGTATTGTTCGAGAACTGAATCGAGGACGCTACGTTGAAGTCGGGCATTAGCGGAATCTATACCCTTGATCTGGCCAAAGACACGAGCGAAGAGATCAATGGGACGCTCCTGCATACTAGCCGCGACGGTGCCATCAGGATTATAGGAATGAACGTAGCGAGAGATACGGCTACGCCGGAAAAAGGTCCCCGCAACAAGCGTCGGGACCGTGCCTGCGGGTTGTCCGTTGGGATAATGAGCGAGGCGGAGGACTTGATCAATCGAAGCACCGCCGGACTTGGCTTCCCCATCGGGCTTTGTGGCAGTGAAGGCAGCGGAAGCACCGTCAAAGTGGGCATTGATTCCATTTTCATCCGCACGAACGTGGTCCACACCACGCATGATAAGAAGTTTGTCCGAAAGCCCCTTGAGCGGGGCCATGGGGCCGTTGAAGCCTTCGGCCTGGAGAGGAGCAGGGATGCCGAGGCCGAAGAAAAGATTGAAGGCGCGGACGGGAATTTCGTGAGTCTTGACCGATTTAGCGAAGGCCATTTCCTCGAAAAAAGGAAGGCCGATAGTAGTTCCAGCGAGGGAGCGAAGAAGAGTTCGGCGGTTCATAGCTTTCGGTTATTATTCCGCAATGAGGGGCGAGGTGGCGAGAGAAATGATGAGTTCTTGGTAGGTCAGACCTGGCTTGGTGAGAGTTTTTAGGTGCGGCCGATCTGTGGTCGCAAGAGGGCGACCCAGAGCGAATTGAGCGAGTTTCCAAGCGATATTTTCGGAGACTCGGGGGCTTTTTGCGAGGAGCGTCATGAGCTCGGAAGCCGTGTTGTATTTTTCCAGCTTCGCTTCGCCCGGGATGAGAATTTCGCCGTCTTGGCGGAGTTCGTTTTGATAGTGGTCCTTGAGCGAGTAGCGGCCGATTCCGTCGTAACGCTCAAGCGCGAAAGAGAGGGGTTCGAATTTGGAATGGCAGCCCGCGCAAGAATTATCGGCGAGGCGCTGCAAAGCGATCGCGCGTTGGGAGAGGCCGGGCTTGCTGGGAACAGGAGTAGTATCAACTGAAGGCGGGGGATCGTTGACGGTGCCACGGAGCAGATCGTGGAGGACGAAGAGCCCTCGGGTGACCATGGAGGATTCGTCGCCACCGATGGTGAGGAGGCTGCCTTGTGTGAGGAGGCCGCCGCGTTCGGGCTGATCGGAAAGGTCGTATTGAGTGACTTTGTTTTTCTCTGAATTCGGAGTGAGGCCGTAGTGCTTCGCAAGGCGGGGGGTGAGGAAGGTGATTTGAGCGTCGAGGAGGTCAGCGAGGGGTCGCTTTTTCTCCCAGAGGAGGTGCTTTGCAAAGGCGAAGGTTTCTTGACGCATGTCCTCGGCGAGAGCGGGATTCCAGTTGGGGTATTTTTTTCTGCCGGGGTTGAGATGATTGAGGCGGTCAAGGTGGAGCCACTCGGAGATGAAGTGGAGCATTTGGTCGCGGGCGCGCGGGTCGTTGAGGAGGCGGCGAGCTTGTTTTTCGATTTCGTCGGGGTTGTAAATTGTGCCGTTTGAGGCGGCGTTGAGGAGTTCGTGATCGGGGGGGCTTCCAGTGACGAGGTAGCTAATGCGAGAGGCAAGTTGGTAAGCGTCGGGCTCACCGTCGGGCTCGATCCGGTAGATGAAGCGTGGCGATTGGAGCATGGCGCGGATGATGTAAGACATCGCTTTATCAAAGCCGCCACCGCCGGATCCTACGGTGGTGGCGATACCTTGGAAGAGGTCGATTTCTTGATCATTGAGTGGGCCGCGGAAGAGATTTTTTCCGACGCTGGAGATGGTGGTGCGGAGAGGTTTTTGCGTGAGGCTGCGGCTTTTGGAAAAGAGGCGCACAAACTTTGGAACGTCGATTTTTGAGACGATGGCTTCGGCAAGGCGGGCGTGGGCTTCGACGTGTTTGAGATCGATGCCAAGGTTGTAAGCGGTGTTACTAAAGCCATCGGCGCGGAGATCGGGCGGGAGCAGTTGATTGGCTTCACTGGAGATGTCGACGCCGATGGTGATTTTTACGGTGTTGATGTACTCACGGATGGTTAAGCGACGCGGGAAGTTCTGAGCTTTCGTTTGAAGAGTGTGGGCGGCAGGGTCGACGCTTGATCCTGGCCAGATCGCTCCGGTAGTGATCCATTCTTTCAAATAGGATTTTTCCTGCTCGGAGAGCGAATCGCGGTCTTCGGGCATTTCGTCGTTTCGGACGACTTTCCAAAGGACGCTTTTTTCGAAGTGTCCCGAGCGGATGATGTCAGGGTCAGCAAGCGCGGTGAGCTTTTGCGAGAGGTCAAAGTCTCCTTCCGCGGTGGCGGCATCGTGGCATTCAAGGCAGTGGCGGGAGAAGATCGGTTCGACGTGGGAGTGGAAAAGAGCCTCGCTGCGTTGGCGTTTTTTCTCGGCTGCCGAGAGAACGGGTTCGGGTTCGCTGTTTTCTTTAAAGAGGGCGATGACTTCGTTTTGGGACAGGGCGCTGTCGTAGAAAGCGACGTGATGAATCGTACCGAGCCACGGACGGTCTGTGGTGAATTCATTTCCAAAGGCAAGTAGGTAGGAGTCATTCCAGTTATTTAGGTTTCCTTTGATGGTTGCTTTGGTAGAGAGCTGACCATTTAGAAAAAGCGCTGCTTGACCGTCGGCTGCGCGGGTAAAGACGAGGTGCGTTCGCTCGAGCTTAAGAGTAGATTTAGAATCGAGAGAGGGAAGTCCGTTTGAGCTCGTTCCGGTAGTGCGGAGGCGGACACTAAGCTTGTTGCCATCCTGCCCTAAAGTGATGTTTCGATTCACAGAATCCTTCGAGATCGTGACGATGCGGGCAGGACCAGATTGATTGAGCTTAGCGGGAGTGATCCAAGCTGAAAGAGAAAGCGCATTGGATTTCTTAAGCGCACCCGTGAGGTTATTTGGAGCTTCTTTACTTTGGAGGAGGGTGCTTTTTTGTAGTGTGAGACCATTCTCTGAAAAATGGGTGTGAGACGAAGCTTGTAAAGTAGCTGGAATTTTATCGAAACGGTATTCCAAGATAGCTTGTGGCCCTGCCCAGAGAAGTGGGCAGAACAAGAACAAATAATATACGACTCGAAGCATGAGGTATGACTCCTTCGATACCTCTATGAGAGCGGAGACCTTTCATAGAGAAGATACAACGAATGATTAGAGCATGCAGGGGACTGGATTGTCTCTCTCCGTTTGAGCACAGTTTGGAAAAAGAGTCTTGATTGACCAAAAAACGCGCGGGCCGGAGCCAGCGCGTTTTTAAAACTAAAGCGTTCTTATTCCTTGCTTTCGGCGACGGACGAGAAGTCCAATCGCGGAGAAAGCTCCGAAGAGAGCAGTGCTCGGTTCCGGCACGGTATTGAGAGCGAGCTGGTCGGTCCAAGAAACTCCACCGGCAAAGGTGCAAGCATCCTGTTTGAACACGACTTTAAGGCGGAGTTACTGCTAGGAATTTGCTTCTGGCGGAAAGTCCGTGAAGAACGGGTTTGGGCGGAATACATGGGGGAGAAAGGGGGAGGGGTGAATCCCCTTCGGTGGATCTCTGAATCCAAATACCCGAAGCTGTTTGCAGTGCTGCGACTGCTAGGAAATTGCTTTTGGCGGGAGGACCTTGAAGCAGGCTTAGGGTGGGAGATCGTGTCTGAACCCCGTTACCTGATCGTTACTCTGCAACGGCATTAGAGTTGTTTTTTGTTTATCAGCTGCTCTAGGAGGGGGGCGATGTGTCGGGCCATTAGGTTAAGCCCTTCACCCGTGAGGTGAACGCCATCTTTAGAGATGAGTCTTTTTATTGCTTCAGGGTCTTGCTTGAATTTTGTTTTGAAAATTTTATGAAGATCGCAGAGGGGTACTTTTTCCTCCTTTGAAATGGTGCGCACCTGTTCGCAAAACTCACGGTCCATGTATTCGTCGAGACCTCCGAGTTTTTGAAATTCTTTTCGCTTTGCCCAAAAGTGCCTTTCATTGTTGAAAGGTGTGCTAGTCATCAAAATAACATTAATATCAGCGGTCTTTAGAGTTCTAACGATCTTTCTTATGCTCTGGCCATATTCCTTAGGCTTACGACCTCCCGTGTCATTTAGGCCGAATGAAACGGTGACGATATTGGGCTTATGGGCTAGGACGTCCAGCTCAAGTCGCCTTAAGGCCGAGGTCGCATTGTCGCCTCCTTTGCCTGCATTAATCATTCCCTTTCGGCTAAGAGGTATCTTAAGTTTTTGATTCAGCTCTTTCATTACTACCCAAGGTAATCCTTGGTCAGTAGTTGAATCGCCAAGCATGACCACAATTGAGTTTGGTTCAGAGGCGCGGATGAAATTGGCGACAAAGATAAATAGGGTGAAGACAAAAGTTTTCATAAGAGAATTTCAGCTAGGAAAAGGAATGTTTTTTATGGATCTGTTTATCAGTAGTTTGAATTCGGCTCAAGATTGATAATCATACCCTGATCCATGAAGCTTGAATCGGGAGAGGCTAAACCTACCAATCCTCCTAAGCAGTATCCCCAATCAGGAAAGGGGAGGAGTGAATCGGCCTCATCTGCGGGGGCTATAATCAGGCTGGTGCCACTTATCAGAATTCATGGTCCTTATTAGCCAAGGATGTTGCTCGATCAAAAAACCGCCCCTCAGGCCTACTACGAGCTATGAGGGACGGCTTTCGGTTATGAACTCACAAGCTTCAATTTGTGAATCATTCTCTTTATAACTACTTTGATCTTGAGTGCTGACGATCAGTTACGGAATCTTGTCGTTAGATTAGGAGACACTAGTTTCGTGAACCTTATATCAGACAAGGTCATGCTTGGAGGGAAGTTCTTTCGGTTACGGCCTGAGTGGCTCTCCGGTTTTCAGCGGGCGACTTGGCACTGTCGTTGGCGTGTTTCAGACCGCCAACAACAAAATAAAAGCTACCATCGGAGGATTCGGGTTCGGGCTTCTGGATGGGACACTCACTCCATCATTGAATCGTGGTTCGGGGTAACGGATTCGGGGTAGGGGATACACGAATCAGGGTTCAAAAAACCCGCCTGCATAAATACAAAGCGGGTTTTGATTTCAGATGAATGATTTGATTCTGCTTCTTGATCTAAGCTTGCTATGGGGAGAGGGTGACCTTCAATGAATTCAAGCAGTCATCAAAATGAGGTGCATACTCATCGTAATTGGAAGTCTCAGCACCATAAGCAAACGCATACATCCCTCCTTTATTTTCTACCATTACAGACCTAGTCTTAACAAGAGTTTCGCCAACGGTCATAGTAGAAATAACCTCCCATGCATCCATAGAGTTAATCGTTATACTGCCTTCAGAAATGAGTTCATAACTCTGCAATATTGATTTACTCATCTGAATACTTTGTTTTGCAGTCTCCATCAGGGATAGATCTCCAAGTTTGGCAGGCTGCATCAGATTGATGGATATAGCCCTTCCATTGTCTAGGGTCTTTGTAAATTGCACTAGCATGCCTAGCTGGCCGCTTTCATTTACAGTCCACCCCTCCGGTGGATCTAATCCAATTCCATATTTAGAGTTGGACCATCCTAATTCGCTTAAATCATTTTTTTCGCCACATCCGACAGCTAGCATGGTGAAAGCAGTTAAAAGAAGTATCTTTAGTTTTCCGGCAGAATAGTTTTTAGATAATGTATGAATTTCCATGTTCGTTCGTTATGATGAGGAGGTTTATTGGAGCGTGATATTATAATCTGAGTAGAAATTTATAAGGCCCAGTAGACAGTATCGCTTAACCTTTAATGCGTGCTAGAGTTCTGCTTTGTGTCACAAAAAGTTATGATCCAGCCAACCGCCGCTCCCCAAGCAGCATCCCCGAATCAGATAAGGGGAGGAAGTGTGCATGCTTCGTGATATTTTTCGATTTTAGGGATACAGACCCGATCTATAATGGCTTGAACTTTTCAGGTTAAGTCCCCTTAATTAAAAGTGAGCGACTTCGATCGCCGGCTGAGTCCATCTTCGTTAAAGAGGGCTATCAAATTATAGGAATGTAACTTTAAAAATCACGATGACTGATTGGTTTTATGGAAAAGGGAATATGCAATACGGGCCATTCGATGAGGCTACGCTAAGGTCGCGAATCGCAACTGGGGAAATCGCACCACAGGATTTCGTATGGAGAGAGGGAATGGAATCTTGGAAGCCCCTTCAAGAAGTACGAGATCTTTATTCCAAGGAGACTGCAGTCCCAGATTTATCGGATGAAAACGGCTTTCCCGAGAAGCGTAGTTCAATCAGCCAAGATTTTTCTAAGCCTTCTTCTCCTCAAGCTCCGGATGATGAAAAGGTGCTGTGTTGGGAGCCTTACATGATACGATCTCGGGGCCCTAGGGCAAAATGGTTTATCTTTGGTACTAAATGGGGCACGGTTATCGTAACGGATCGGCGGTTTCTTTTTCTTAGCGATGGAAAATCTGGTCTTATCGGACAGTTATCTGAAAATATACAAGAGATAGCCAGTGAAGATCTCGACACAGCAAGTTCAGTGGATATTTCATTAGATCAGATTAAGAGGATCAGAGTGAGAAAGCGTTGGGACTTTGCGAGCTATATATCGATTCAAGGCGTGGATGCGAATATGAGAGAGGTTTCATACGCATTCATGAGCAAGTTTGGTATGAACCGGTCTAAACTTTACGAATTAGTGAATGCAGCCAAAAAATCTAGATAGCGACCGGCTTGCTGCTCCGCACTTCTCAGCCGATTCAGCGGTAACACCTAATCCCCGTATCCTTTTGCCCTGTTTCCAGTATCGCTGAACCCCGCACAAGAAGTCTCCTACAGTGCCACAGGAGAGGATCGGTTTTTTATTACGATTATGATTAGCTCTATACTTTGATTAATATTCTAGGTATTGGAGCAGTATGAAAGTTGTCATGGGAATATTTTTGTTATTATTCCTTGGTGGCTGTGGATCTGAAAAATCAGAGGCAGAGGCAGAGGCAGAGGCAGAGGCAGAGGCAGAGGCAGAGGCAGAGGCAGGCGTGATGGCAGAAGGTCAAGTATTCGTAGTCACGAAAAGTCGTGAGAATATTAAAATGGGATTAGTTCCTATTCATGTTGTTCCCGACGAGCAGTTCAAAATCATTGCTAGTGAATTAGCACAGCAAATAATGGTATTTCGGGTAGAGGGCGCCCAGCAAAAGGCTAATGAAAATGCTAAGGAAGAGTTTGCTAAAGAATTAAGGTCTTTGGAAAAACCTGAGTTAAGCGTTCCAGTGCTGAAGGCTTTGATGGAAGAAGCAGTTTTGCCGATAGTGAAAACTACAGGTCAAAATCGTTTCACTCCGTCTGAGGGGCTAGGTTTCTCTACAGAACTTCTTTTTTCTAAACTTTCCCCTGCGGTTGTGAAAACGGATGCTGATGGCCGATTTAAGCTTTTGTTTAAGCCAAAGGTTTGGGTGATTGCCCAAGCAGCACGCTTGGTTGGCGAGAAGAATGAGAATTATCTATGGATTATTCCGGTTGAAAGTCCAAAAGAGGGTTTGGTCTCACCAATTCTTATCTCAAACGATTCTGAGTATAAGAGTGTCGAGAGGATCTTCACTCTCCTTTCTTCTGAGGGAGGTGAATCTAAAGAGCTTCCAAGCTTGTCGAGTGCTGAGGTTGATCAAGAAACTTCTCAATGGATTAGCGAAGCAAAAGAAAAGGCAAATAGCGCGATCAAGGAGGTAATGATTGGAGAACAAACTAGGCTAGATGCTGCCGAAGCTACGGAACAGACTAGGCTAGATGCTGCTAAAGCTGCGGAACAGGCTAGGTTAGGTGCTGCCGAAACTGCGGAACAGGCTAGGATTTTGGAACTTGCATCTATCCGTGACTCTTGGTCTCTCCGGACGTTGTTACGCGGGAGCAGAAGCGAGCTTGTCGCTTGGGGTGAGAATGACGACCAACAATGTGATGTTCCACCAGGATTAACAAATGTGGTGGGGATTTCTGGAGGATCAGATCACAGCCTAGCACTTAAGGGAGACGGTAGCGTTGTCGCTTGGGGGCAGAACGAATGGAAGCAATGTGATATTCCAACTGGTTTAAAAAATGTCATTGGAATTTCGGGTGGGATTTTTTCTCACAGTCTAGCAGTTAGGAAAGATGGAACAGTGGTAGCTTGGGGGTATAACAAAGACAAACAATGTGACGTTCCAGCTGGTTTAGCGGATGTGATTGGAGTTTCTGGAGGCTCAGGTCACAGCCTAGCACTTAAGAACGACGGCTCAGTTGTCGCTTGGGGTGATAATAAATGGAAACAATGCGATGTTCCTGTTGATCTAACGGATGTGGTTGAGGTTTCTGGAGGAGGACGTCATAGCCTAGCGCTCAAGAAAGATGGTTCAGTTGTCGCTTGGGGGCGGAATGAACAGAAACAAAGTGATGTTCCAATTGGATTAACAGATGTGGTAGGGATTTCTGGGGGAGGACGTCATAGCTTAGCCGTTAAGAAAGACGGCACAGTGGTTGCTTGGGGTGAGAATGACGAGAAACAATGTGATGTTCCAATTGGATTAACGGATGTGGTGGGGATTTCTGCTGGTTTTTTTAATAGCTTAGCAGTTAAGAAAGATGGTTCAGTTGTCGCCTGGGGGCGAAACGAGCAGAAGCAATGTGATGTTCCAATTGGATTAACGAATGTAGTAGGAATTTCTGGAGGGTCAGGTCACACCCTAGTAATTAAAAAAAAGAGCAGTAATTAGTGTCCTTTAGATTCTTTAAATTTGAATTAGGACCCCTGTCGTCTTGTTCTTCTTTACCTTGACCATTAGCTCGAATCTCTTATCACTCAATCAGGAGAAGGGATGGGTGAATCAGATGAGGCGGACCTGTTTTGCCTTGAGTAATTTTCACGCCGATAATAAATGGTGCCTATGGTGAGACCTCCCCCTATCCCACCGAGTGTTCCCAAATCCTCCCGCTGGAAAGTTCCTCTCATCGTAATTGGAGTAATAGTGGGTCTTCTTATTGTATTTGGTATTCAAATCGCTTTTTGGATTTTTAGCGCGCGCGAGTTTGAGCCGTCAACTTCTCAGAAGGAATCGGTGATTACGATCGACTATGTTTCAGAGTTTTTTCTTATCGATAAGGATGCTGGAACGGAAGAGTGGAATTGCGAAAGGTTTATTGATGGGTCAATCCAGATCTATTATCTTTATGTGGACGAATCTACGTCACTCGATTGTACGATCTCAATTGAACGAAACAGGGGAGATGCGCTGGCTTCTTATATAGCCGAGTGGCAGACCTTGAAGCTCAGAAATGAGTTCAGTGAAGTGAAGATAAAAATTGAGGCCACAGACGAAGTTTTTGCTTGGGGAGATGATTCAAAATTTGCCTTTCAGCTTGCTGATGATACTCGCAATGGTTTTGCTTTTATCGCACGAAAAAATAATAAGGTTTACTTCGTCGATGCATGGGGGATTTTGCTTGAGGACCCTGAAGAAATCTCAGAATTTCTCACCCCGAAACTTAAGATTTTCGCCGCTGAATCTTATCTGGAATAGTCGTTAGTTATTGTTCAGCAAGAGGAGTCTTACTCAGGGCTGGGGCATGGAAGGCTACGGGTCTATGTGAAAGACTTTTGCTTACAATAAAAAGTGAAAAAAATCCGGCTTCTAACACGCATGAGGAGATGAAGCTTTCTCCCCTAATCGGCCTTATAACCTTCTTCGGGAATTACAATATATTGAGAATGAGTCAGTTGATTATGATGCTGAATCGTATTTGTGAAAGTCCGCCCTCTGTAACGGGGCGGGCTTTTATCCTAGCGAAGTGTTGAGATGAAATCAGGAAAGTTAGAAATTCTGAATGCTAAGGATGCTATTTTGGTAGTTGGCGAACGGTGATTAAAACACGTGGCGTCTTCAGAAGAATATTCTGCTCCATATATTCCTTCTTCATTTCGCGAAGCATTCCTCGAGCCTGCTCGTATTGCTCCTTAGCCTGAGTGTAGTTTGTCTGTTTCAACGAAAGAGTAATGGCATCCTCCTTGCGATTGACGACCATTTCCCGCATCTTAGGAACCTGTTTTTCAAGAACCTGAAGTTGTGAGATGAGCTTGGCCTCTTCAACTCCGTCTCTTTGCAAGGCCTCGTTTTTAGCACTTAAAAGTGCCATTTCGGTTTCGAGGTCAGCCAACTTTGCGCGAGCGCTTTGAAATATTACTTTTTCACTTACCCCCAAGTGATTCCCTGTAACCCCACCATCAAAATACGGAATTCCATACTGTTGGATTAAAACTGTGAGATCCTTCCGATAGTCTTGCACCAAATCACTTAGCTCACGACTCTCGTTATCCAGGG
>Ga0208973_1000329_pt1 | contig 26438 bp, 24 predicted proteins | sample AOAMet_66_BLW_10_2_FD_188233 | JGI IMG/M metagenome (GOLD analysis project Ga0208973, IMG submission 188233) | Ammonia-oxidizing marine microbial communities from Monterey Bay, California, USA - CAN11_66_BLW_10 (SPAdes) | ecosystem: Environmental > Aquatic > Marine > Intertidal zone | place...
TTATTGCAACAATATTAATTTTTAGATGGCATAGCGGTACATACTTAATAAGTAACTAAGTCTAATGGAACTAAATAACTAAATCGCCTTTACTCTTAACATCAATAATTTCCCAATTAGGGCTTTTAGGTTTAAGGGCTATCTTTTCTAAATTCTTATGTAACTTAAACCGATATTGTTTATTATCTATCACTTCTGTTAACCATTGTTCTAAACTTTGTTTTTTATTTTCTAAATTATTCATCGTAAATGATAATGCTTCATATTCGTCAATACTATCTAGTTTTGTCTTTGATCCATAAATAGAAGACAATCTTTTAGGAACGCTTTCATTAAAAGGTAACACACCAGCTACAGATACATAACCATAAATATCATTAGAATATTCTAAATCTGTTAACTTTACACTACCTCGTTGTAATTTAACAAAATCATAAGCAACGCCCACAGCCTCTGTTAAGTGCATTATGTTCAACTGTTCCTCTTTTAGCCAGAGAACATTAAGATCAACGACCGTACCATCACTTGGCCATTGTGTCGCGGGCAGTGAACCATAAGCTGAGATTGATGCTGCATAAACAATGTCAGAATCAAATAACTTTGCTGGAGTTACACAAATATCCTCATTTAATGAAAATTTTCTTTTTAATTGATAAGGCGATCTATTAGAACCAACAGATAATATTGGAATTCTATTTTCTAAATTAAAACAAATATCTTTAACAAATTTACCTCTATAAAATGAGAATGAATAGTTTGGGGCATAATAAGGATAATTTATAGCCCTATTATAAGATGAGAATTCAGGAAATAAATCATTATTATCTTTTTGTTTTAAATCTATCATTACTAATTATACTTATTATAGACCAATTTTTTCGTCGTATCCTAGAGCTATATTCATACATTGAACTGCAGCCCCAGAAGCACCTTTACCTAAATTGTCTAATCTTGAACAAATAACAATTTGTTCATTAGCATCATTTCCAAAAATATTTATATCTAATAAATTTGTATCAACAAGATTATCAGGTCTTAAGTGACCTTTAGAATTAAGGCCTTCATTTTTTTTAAGAACCTTTATAAATTGAGAATCTAAATAAAACTGTTCCATTACTGACTGAACTTTTTTAGTGTCACTTGGGGAAATAAACCAATTAAAATGGATTGGAATTGATACAATCATTCCTTGTATAAAATCTCCAACAGATGGGCAAAATATTGGATTCAATTCTAATTCATTATGAAATTTTATTTCTGGCAAATGTTTGTGATCAAGTGTCAGGCCATAGTTGAATTGGGGGACATGATCTTTTTCATTAAAATAATTAATAAGATTTTTCCCACCACCAGAGTAACCACTAACTGCATTAATTACTAACGGTTCACTAGGCGATATTAATTTATTTTCTAATAGTGGCTTTATTATAACATTTGCCCCAGTTGCATAACATCCTGGCACGGCTATTCTTTTGGAACCAATGATTTTATTTCTATAGCTAGGGCCTAACTCAGGAAGCCCATATGACCAACTTGGATTTGTTCGATGAGCTGTTGAGGCGTCAATAATTATTGGAGACTTATCTCCGAGTTCATCAGCTATTTTAGTGGTCTCAATTGAGCCACCATCAGGTAAACATAAAAATGTTACATCTGACGCCTCTAACATTTCTTTTTTATATGAAGGGTCTTTTCTTTTAGACTGTTCTACAGGTAAAATATTTACATCCGGATGTTGACTTAATCTTTCACGAACTTGAAGGCCTGTGGTTCCCACTTCACCGTCAATAAAGATATTTTTTTTCATTTTAACCCTTTTAATCACTCAATATTGATTGCAACAAACTTAACAGTATATTAATAAATCAAGTATACCTTTTTAACAATTTTCTTTTTTATTAGGAACTATATATGCCCGCCAAACAACTAAACGATAAAGACGTTATGAACATTTTAATAGATACGGCCTTATCAAATGGTGCAACAGCAGCTGATTGTGTGTTGTCAAGAAGCCGTGGTCTGTCACTTACTCGAAGGTTAGGTAAAGATGAAACCCTAGAAAGATATGAAGACTTTGATACTGGTTTAAGAGTCTTTGTTGGAAATCAAATTGCATCAGTTTCAACCAATGATAATTCTGAGACTTCTATTAGGGACGTAGCAAAAAGAGCTGTAGATATGGCAAAAATTGCTCCACAAGACGATTTCAGTTTAATAGCTAGTCAAGAAACACTAAATGATTTTCCTATACAGAATTCCATTTCAGTTGACAGCTATGACGAAGTTGAACCTAATATTGATATTATCCGAGATAGAGCTAAAGAAGTTGAAGATTCAGCTTTAAGTGTAAAAGGGATAACTAATAGTGATGGAGCTGACGCTTCATGGGGAGAAGGTGAAACGCTTTTAATGACTTCAAACGGTTTTTTTGGAAGCTCTAAAAAGTCAAATCATAGTGTTTCAGTTGTAGTCATTGCTGAAAAAGACGGAAAAATGGAAAGAGACTATGATTACTCTTCAAAAGTTTTTGGAAAAGATTTAAGAAATTCAAATCAAATTGGTATTGAAGCAGCAAAAAAAACACTCGCTAGGATGGGTGCAACAAAACCATTGACTGGTAAATACCCAGTGATATTTGACCCAAGAGTATCTAGATCAATAGCTGGCCATTTTGCCTCAGCAATAAATGGATCTGCCATAGCACGTAAAACTAGTTTTTTAAAGGATATGCTTAATAAACAAATTGCTAATCCCTCTATAAATGTAATTGATGATCCTTTTTTAAAACGCGGTCTTGGCTCAAGATTATTTGATGCAGAAGGTTTAGGTTCAAGAGAATGTACTTTAATTAAAGATGGTATTCTACAACAATGGTTATTAGACTTATCTTCTGCAAAACAATTAAATTTAAAACCTTCAGGAAATGCTAAGAGGGGAATTAGTGGACCTCCTTCACCTGGAACCAGCAACTTTATGATTTCACCAGGAGACGTTACTCCAGAAAATTTAATTAAAAATGTTAGCGAAGGTTTTTTTGTAACCGATATGATAGGTAGTAGTGTCTCTATGATTACAGGTGATTATAGTCGTGGAGCTAGTGGATTTTGGATAAAAAATGGTGAGCTATCAATCCCAATTACTGAAGCCACTATTGCTGGCAACTTAAAAGAAATGTTTATGACACTTAAACCCGCAAATGACATAGATTATTCACATTCTATTAATAGTCCAACCCTATTAATTGAAGGAATGACTATTGCAGGGAACTAGTTAATTGAAAAAACAAGATGATGAAATTAACTTCAACAGATTGTCAGCTTGGTTTGATATGCTAATCAAAGATCATGGCTTCTTGAGGCTTTGTTATAACAATTTTTACAAAGTAAATAATAATATTTACAGAAGTAATATGCCAACTCCTTTAAGGATAAAAAAATACAGTAAAATTGGAATAAAAACTATTATAAATTTAAGAGGTGTGAGGAAGGATGGTGGCTGGCTCCTAGAAAATGAAGCATGCCAAAAATATAATATTAAATTAATTGATTTTAGAGCTAGATCTAGAGCTGCGCCTGAAAAGGAAATGATTTTTAATGCAGAAAAACTGTTTAATGAAATAGAATACCCTGCTCTTATACATTGTAAATCAGGTGCTGATAGAGCTGGCATTATGTGTGCTCTTTACATGTTAATTTATGAAAAAGAAAAGCCTGAAATTGCTAATAAGCAACTATCATGGAAATATTTACACATAAAGTGGGCAAAGCCTGGAGTTTTAGATTCATTTGTCAAAGAATATGGAGTTGAATATAAAAAATCTAAACAAAAGTTTATGGATTGGGTTAAAAAAAAATACGATCCAATAATGTTAGAGAAAAACTTTAGATCCATATGGTGGGTTAATAGACTAGTTGATGATATTCTTAAAAGAGAATGATAAACTAAACATTATTAATATTAAGCTTGTAGAGCTTTCTGTATAAGCTTGACTTCTTTACTAGGTCTTGATGCTTACCAAGACCCACTATCTTCCCTTTATTAAATAATATTATTTGATCAAAGTTTACGATATTAGATAATTTATGGGCTACTGTAATAGTTGTTTTATTTTTAGTAAGTTTTTCTAAAGCTTTATTTACTTCATCCTCGGTTTTAGCATCCAAAGCACTTGTAGCTTCATCTAATAATAGTATGGGCGCATCTTTTAAAATTGCTCTTGCAATAGATATACGTTGTCTTTGTCCTCCAGAGAGATTTTTTCCTCCTTCGCCTAAAAGAGTATTATAACTATCGGCTGTAGTCTCAATGAATTCATGTATACCTGCATTTTTTGCAGCTTTAATTATATCATCATCTTTAGCGTCTAAATTTCCAAATCTTATATTTTCTAAAAAAGTTTTATTATAAATGACTGTATCTTGACTAACTAATGCTACATTATCTCTCAGAGAGTTTAAGTTTATATTTTTTAAACTTTGTTGATTTATAAAAATTTCACCCGATAGCGGATCATAAAATCTAGATATTAGATTAACAATCGATGACTTACCAGCGCCGCTCTGGCCAACTAAGGCAACTTTAGTGCCCGCTTCAATAAAGAAGTTAATATTATCCAAAGCTTTTATTTTGTTTGTGTAAGAAAAATTAACGTTTTTAAATGTAATATTTGGAGGGCTTTTTTTATTAAGTTTTAATTTAACCGCTGAATGTGAATTCGATATTTTTGAAGCAACATTTAACTGACTATATATTCGAGTTAATGCTGATAAAGCTTCTTGTAACACAGTATTAAATGTACCTAAAGCTCTGGCAGGTTGTGCTATCATGAGAAGAGCAGTGACATAACCAACAACACTTCCAGGGGACAACTCCCCCATTGATACCCTATAACTGGCTAAGCCAATAACACAAGCGGCTGCCACACCACCGAGAATCTCTAAAATAGGTAAGACTTTTGCTCTTCCAATCACGAGATTGAACATTTTGTTAAAGAGTACGTTTAATACATTCTCTGATCTTTTAATCTCCATTTTTTCTAAATTATACGATTTAACCATTCTAATTCCCTGTAACATTTCAGTCAGAGTTGAGGTAACTGTTTCCATCTGTTCTTGGAGAGTCGTTGCTATAATTTTTTGTTTTTTTCCAATTTTAAATATGGGTTTTAAAGCAATTGGATATATTACAAAAACTAAAATAGATAACAACCAATCCAACCATATTAAATAAGACATTAATGCAATAATTGTTAAAGTATCTCTAATTAAATTATTAATGCTTCTCTCAAACCCGTCCTTGATCAAAACAACATCATTCATTATTCTTGAAACGTGATTACCAGATGAAAGTTTATTTAACTCTAAAAGGTCAGCACTTATTATATGTTTAGTAAGATTTTTCTGAATATCTACAGAAATTGATAATGATATTTTTGATACTTGTTTAATTTGAAAAAACATGGCTATACCTCTAATAATTGCAACTAAAGCAATAACAAGAGGTAATGTTATCCAATCATTATTTCTACTGTCTAATAAACCATCAAAAACAAGCTGTATTAAATATGGATAAATAGATGCCGTGATCGCAACTAAAACCAATAATAAAAAAGCGAAGAATATGTCAAAAGTATACTTAGAGACAAAATCAAACCAAAAACTTTTAATTACATTTTTATTTATATTTGAAATTATTTAACTTTCTCCCAACTCAATCAGCAATAATAAAATACAATATTAACTTATTATATTAATAAAGTGTATAGATAGTTATTTTGTTTTATGTAATTTTAATTTAAATTCACCTTTAAATATATTAGTAACTTTTGGATTAGAAGATGCGTGTAATAAAATATTTTAGCAAGACTAAATTTGGCCAGAGGTTCATAGGTTTTGTGTTTTATTCACTTACTAGTTTTGTACATCGTTCTATAAGATGGAAATATCTAATAGAGAGTGAAAAATCTAATATATTTAATAATAATCAAAAAATGATTTTTTGCTGTTGGCATAATAGATTATTTTTAGGACCTCATATTTTACCAAGAAATAGAATAATTAATGCCCTTCAATCCAGTCATTCTGACGGCATGATTACTTCAACAGCTTTTAAATTTCTTGGGATGAACGTTATTTTAGGATCGTCTAATAGGGGTGGAATGCAAGCATTCAGACAAATGGTTAAATGCATACAGTTAGGCGAAAGTGTTGCTATTACTCCTGATGGCCCTAAAGGTCCTAAAGAAAAAGTAAAAGATGGAATAATAAAACTAGCACAAATAACAAATTCACCCATAATCCCACTTGTCTGGTCTACTAAAAAATTTAAAATAATAAATTCATGGGATAATTTTGTTATACCTATGCCATTTTCAAAAGGGGTATATAGTTTTGGAAAACCCATTTACATTAAAAAAAAGATTAACGAAAATGAATTAGCAATGTTCAAACAAAAACTTGAACTTGAACTTAAACGTCTTACAAAATTGGTTAATCAAGAATTAAGTTAAAATTATTTAGGCTTTAAAAGAGAGATACATGTCACTTACTATCTACAATTCAATATGGGGATTTGTTAAGTTTATATTAGAACCTTATTTAGAAAGACGTGTTAAAAAAGGTAAAGAGGACGTTCACAGGATTAATGAAAGATATGGGATTTCAAATAAAATTAGACCCAAAGGGACTCTGATATGGTTACATGGAACTAGTGTAGGAGAGTCAGTTGCTGCATTAGCATTAGCAAACTCAATGAAAAAAAATGGTTTTGGTAAAAATAATAATGAGTTTTTTTTATTAACAACTAACACTTTGTCCGCTGCAAAACTAATCAAGGATAAAATTAAAAAAGGTCTGCCTGCTATTCATCAGTATCACCCTTATGATCATCCTGAATTTGTTTCTAAATTCCTAAAACACTGGAAACCTAGTATGGCAGTCTTTTTGGAATCTGATTTTTGGCCTAATTTAATATACTTAACGTCAAATACAAAAATTCCTACTATTCTAGCATCCTCTCAAATGTCAGACAAATCGGCACGTTTTTGGACAGGGTTAGGTTATTTTTTAGCAAGAAAAGTTTTTGGCAAAGTGGATCATGTGCTAGCTGTTGACCCAAAGCAAGAAGCTCTTTTTAAAAAACTAGGCGCCAAGAATGTAAGAAGCCTTACAAGCTTGAAATCAATTGCAGATAAACCGCCAGTAAACAAAAATTATATTTTTAATTTAAAAAAGGATTTATCAAAAAAGAAAATATTACTTGCATCATCCACCCATCCTGGTGAAGAGGAACTAATGATTAAGTTAGCAGATTTTTTAAGAAAAAATGCTAAAGATGATGTATTAATTATAATTGCCCCCCGTAATATTAAGAGGAGTTTATCTATTCAAAATAGAATCAAAGCTGCAGGTTTTGATATAAAGTCTAGAAGTAAAAAAGAGTTTCCATCTAAAAATGATGTTTTCTATCTTGCTGATACGATGGGTGAAATGGGCTCTTTAATTGAAATAGCAGATCTTGTTTATGTCGCAGGTTCCATGGTTCCTGCTGGAGGCCATAGTCCATCTGAAGCATCACAATTTGGTAAAGCAGTGATAATGGGACCTCACACAGAAAAATGTAATGCGCAAATCAAGGATCTTGTATGGTCAGGTGGTGCTATCCAGATTGAAAAGAATAACAACATGAATAAGAATTTTACCGATAGTATCTTTGAACTATTAAGTAATCCAGAACGTATTGAGGATATGGGCAAAAACAGCCTGATTGCCTCCGGGTATGCTCAACAACGCGCAGATGAAGCAAGCGTATATTTATTAAAATTACTTCAAAAAAATGATAAAAAAAAGCTCTTGTATAATGATTAACACACCAAAATTTTGGTATAAAAAAGATTTAATTTCTAAATTCAAAACCCTTTTATTGCTTCCTTTTTCTATTGTCTGGATCCTACTTTCATTAATTAAGAAAAATTTTGTAAAAAGATATAAATCCCATCTAAAAGTAATTTGTATAGGTAACTTAAGTATTGGTGGAACAGGAAAAACACCCTTTTCAATACAAACATATAAAATATTAGAAATCCTAGGTTATAAACCTGTGTTTTTAACTAGAGGGTATAGAGGTCTTACAAAGGGTCCAATCCTAGTAAACAAGTCACATAACCACAAAGATGTAGGCGATGAAGCCTTATTATTAAGCAAAGTAGGCACAACAATTGTATCATCAAACAGATGTATAGGAGCTAAATATATTGAAAACCTAAAAAAGAACTATGATATAATCATAATGGATGACGGACTTCAGAACTATCAATTAGAACAAGATATCAAATTACTATTAATAGATAAAAAATTATTATTTGGGAATGGATATTGTATACCTGCAGGCCCATTAAGACAGACAATTACTCAAGGTTTAAAGAAAATTGATGCAATAATTTTTACAGGTGACGGGGATACCAAAGATATAAATCTCAATTTTATTAACAATATTCAAAATTTTGATACTAAATTAGAAATAAAAAACACCTTTAAAACGAAACAAAATAATTTTTTAGCATTTTGTGCATTAGGTAATCCTATAAAGTTTTTTAATACACTTAAGAAAAATAATTTTAAAATTGTATTAACAAAATCTTTTCCAGACCACTATGAATATAAAAACAAAGATATAAACACATTAAAAGAGGAGGCTGATAATAGAAACTTAAAACTAATTACGACTGAAAAAGACTATGTTAAGATTGATGATAAAGAAAATGAAATAAGCGTTCTACCAATTGAAATTAATTTTAGTAAGGCAGATGGTAATAAATTTAAATCATTTTTAAAGGAAAAAATAAATGACTGACCCCATCAGTTTTAAACTTAAGAAACACTTTGATAGATATATTCATGATCCCATTGCAGCGCTGATTGCTATTCCTTTATTTTTAATACTTAAAATTTTACCTTATAAATTATCTTCCTATCTATGTGGTACTTTAATGTACTTAATTGCACCGTTTACCTCATATAATAACCGTGTGAAAAGACATATGTGCATAGCCTTTCCTAAAAAATCATCTAAAGAAATTAACAAACTTGTATTTAGACATTGGTTTATGCTCGGCCAAACAATTGGTGAAATGCCTCATATAAACAAAATGATAAAATTAGGAGTTTTAGAAACTGATGGCTTAGAAAAAATTAAAACTGGCCCTGCTATTTTAGTAGGAGCACATATGGGCAATTGGGAATTTTTACTAAGAGTTGGAAATCTAGCTGGAAGGAGAGCTGGTTATGTATTTAGACCAATTAATAATTGGATATTAAATAAAATACAAATCCATAGAAATAAAGACGCTAATGCAGATTTTTATAGGAAAGGACGTCTGGCTGCAATTGGAATGGCTAGCAAAATCAAAGCTGGAGAAATTGTAGGCTTAACTGGCGATCAATTACTAAGAGAAGGTATTAATGTTCCCTTTTTTGGTGTAGAAACTCCTACTCCACAAGCCGCCGCAATCATGGCTTTGAAATGGAACACCCCAATTTATATGGTAAGAATCGAGCGATTTAATGGAATTAGGTTTAAGATGACGGTAGAGGATAAACTAAATATTCCTACGAATTTAGACAAAGAAAGAGCAACATATGAAATTACAAGATTAATTTCTTCTCGAATAGAAGAATGGATTATAGATAAGCCAGAACAATGGCTATGGGCGCATAGGCGTTGGGGGAAATAACTCAAAAGAAACTAAATATTACAAGTCCAATTGTCCTGATCTAATTTGATCAGAAAACTTTATCCTAACTCTAGCATTTTTAGGTGCTTCACTACTTAGCTTAATTGGTTTTCCTTCGTTATCCATTACTAGAGAAAATCCTCGCTCTAAAACCCTATTAAAGCTTGAAGCCTCTAAAAGCTGGTTGAGAGAATTTAACTTAGCCTCTTTATTTGAAACAATATTTTCTAAATAATTTATGAATTTTGTTTCTAGAAGCTTTACTTTAGCGTCTAAGTTGTTAATCAAGATTTTTGGAGGAGTAAGTCTCTGAGCATATTGGCTAACTCTATTTCTGTTTTCAACAAATATAGCGTTAAACAAACTTTCTATATCTTTATAAATAAAGTCTAGCTTTTGATTTTTATTATTAAAGATTTGATCAGGTTTTCCTAAAAGTTTTATTAAACTATTTAACTGATCTTTGTTGTTGTTAATTTTATTTGTATATGAGGTGTTTAGTCTTAGTTTTAGTTCACTGATTCTAGCAAGTAATTCATCTCTTACTGGTACTGATTTTTCTGCGGCTCCCGTAGGTGTCGGAGCTCTCAAATCGGATACAAAATCTATTAACGTAGTGTCTGTCTCATGCCCTACTGCTGAGATGACAGGAATAGAACTATTAAACACTGATCTCACTACAATCTCCTCATTGAACGACCAAAGGTCTTCAAGGCTGCCACCTCCTCTTGCCACAATAAGTAGATCTGGTTTTTTAATATTTGTTTTATCAGTGAGTTGATTAAATTTATCAATGGCATTGGCAATTTGTTTTGCTGATCCATCACCTTGGACGGCAACAGGCCACAAATAAACATGAGACGGAAACCTATCTGATAATCTGTGTAAAATATCTCTTATTACAGCCCCTGAAGGACTGGTTATTACACCTATTTTTGCTGGCAGATAAGGAATTGGCTTTTTAAATTCTTGTTTAAACAAGCCTTCAGCAAGAAGTTTCTTTCTTCTATCTTCAAGCATTTTAAGGAGCGCACCTTCGCCGGCAATTTCCATATTATCTACAATAATTTGATATTTTGACTGTCCTGCAAAAGTCGTAATCTTACCAGTGCATATTACTTCCATACCTTCTTCGGGCCTAATCGACAGCCTAGGCATCGTGTACTTCCATATGATGGCAGCAATTGTTCCTTCTGTATCTTTAAGTGTGAAATAAACATGACCAGAACCTGGAAATGAAGGTCGTGAAATTTCACCTCTAATCCTTATATAACTAAAATTAGTTTCAACTAATTTTTTAATTACATGAGAAAATTCACCAACAGAATAAACTGGATTATTTGAATTATTTTCCATTAAAAATCATTACATTTTATATTTGTCATAAGTTGATACTATGGCATATTGTAAAAAATCTAAAGCATTTTGGAGTATATAATTTTATGAATATTTTAGTTGTTGGTGGTGGTGGCAGAGAACATGCGATAGCTCATTGCTTATCTAAATCTCCATTAACAAAAAATCTTATTGTAGCACCTGGAAATCCAGGTATTAAAAAATTTGCTGAATGTTATCCCATATTAGCCGATGATATTGAAGGACAATGCAAACTAGCTAAAGATAAAAATATAGACCTAGTTTTTATTGGACCCGAAATACCTCTAGTGCTCGGATTAAAAGATAAATTGTCTGAAATAGGAATTAAAGCCTTTGGTCCATCTGCGAAAGCAGCTCAATTAGAAGGATCCAAAACCTTTTCTAGAAATTTCTGTAAAAGGAACAATATTCCACAACCTGATTTTATATATTGTAATGATATAAAAACTGCAAAAGACCAAATAGAGCTATTAAATGGATACTGTGTTGTAAAAGCAGATGGTCTTGCTGCAGGCAAAGGAGTTGTTGTTTGTGATACAGTAGAAGAGGCTATAAACGCATCTACTCAAATGTTAGAAAATAATAAATTTGGAGATGCTGGTAAATCTATTTTAATTGAAGAAAGAATAACAGGTATTGAGGCAAGTATATTTGCAGTATCTGACGGGGATACTGCAATAATCTTAGGTACAGCTCAAGATCATAAAAGAGCATTTGATAATGATCAAGGGCCAAATACGGGAGGAATGGGCGCTATATCTCCCGCACCTGCACTGAATGACAGTTTAAATCAAGAAATTTTTAATAAAATTATAATCCCAACCATTAATGGAATGAAGTCAGATGGCATTGTTTATGAAGGTATTTTATACGCAGGCATAATGCTTACCAAAGATGGGCCTAAAGTCATTGAGTTTAATTGTAGGTTTGGAGACCCTGAAACTCAAGTTGTTCTTCCTAGACTAAAAACAGATTTAGTTGAGATTGTTAAAAATACAGTCGACAAAAAACTCAACGGTATGAAAATTGATCTTTCTGACAATACTGCAATTACAGTTGTACTAGCCAGCCAAGGTTATCCAGGAGATTTTAAAAAAGGTAATGAATTACCGCTACTCTATAAATACGATCAAGAAACAAAAATATCAATCTTTCATTCTGGAACCTCTGAAAATAACGAAAAAAAACTGGTATCTAATGGTGGTAGAGTTTTATCAGTTACTGCTATTGGACAAAACGTAAAAGAATGTAGAGATAAAGCTTACAAAACCATTGAAGACATAAATTGGGAAAAAGGTTTTTACAGAAAAGATATTGGTAAACTTTAGTTAGATCTTAACTTATTAAAAAAATCTTTCAATAATAGTTCCGATTCATCTTGTGAAAAACCAGAATAAATTTCTATAGAGCCATTAGCTTCATCTTTTTTAAGAACTTGAGGGCCATTTTCTATGGCACCTCCTTTTTTATCCTCTGCACCAAAATATAATCTTCTTATTCTAGTTTGTTTTATAATACCTGCGCACATTATACATGGCTCTAATGTTACCCAAAGATCGTAAGTATTTAAAAATCTATTTCCTGTGATGTGAAGGGCTTTTTCAATTACTAATTTTTCAGCATGACAAGTTGAGTTGTTATTGAGTTCTACTAAATTATGTGCTTTTGCAATTACCTCTCCCTTATCGTCAACTATCACAGCACCAACTGGAACCTCTTGTTTATTTTTAGCTTTCATAGCTTCTTCTATAGCAATGCTCATATAATTAATTTGATTAGACATTAATTTAACCCTTACTCCTTAGAAATATTGCTAATAATTATTAAAAGCTATAATACAAAACTATGAAAACATCTTTTAAAAAAAATAATTCTGAATTTTCTGAACAAAATAAAGAAAATCCAGTGCCAGAAATTTTAAAGACCAATTCGGAAAGAATAGCCAAGGTAATTGCTAGAGCTGGACTTTGTTCTAGAAGAGAGGCTGAACGATGGATTGTAAATGGACAAGTTAAACTTAATAACAAAGTTTTAACTGAATGTGGAGTGAATGTAACTTCAAAAGATATAATTGAAGTAAATGGTCAGCCTTTACCATCTCAGACCATTACAAAATTATGGCTTTATCACAAACAAAGAGGTCATTTAGTTACTAATAATGATCCTGAAGGTAGATTAACAATCTTTGAAGATCTCAAAAATAAAATAGACACGCGACTAATTTCAGTGGGTCGTTTAGACATGGATTCAGAAGGACTTTTATTACTTACTAATGATGGTGACTTGGCAAGAAAGCTAGAGTTACCTTTAACTGGTTGGTTACGTAAATACAGAGTTAGAGTTCACGGTTATGTGTTGGCAAAAGATTTAGAGCCTCTGAAAAATGGGATAACGGTTGACGGGATTAAATACGGCAGAATAGATGCCACATTAGATAGACAGCAAGGAAGTAACGCCTGGCTTACTCTAAGTTTTCGAGAAGGTAAAAATAGAGAAGTAAGAAAGGTTATGAACTATCTCGGTTATAATGTTAACCGTCTTATAAGAGTTTCTTTTGGCCCTTTTAATCTTAAAAATTTGCCTGCTGGTGAATTAGAAGAAATAAAAAGTAGAGTATTGAACGACCAATTAGGATTATCAAAGCTAAAAAAACCAAACAAAAAAAAAAATAAAAGACTATGAGAATAATAAGTGGAAAATTTAGAGGGTTAAAACTTCACCCCCCACTTGACTCAAATACTAGACCTACATCTGATAGATTAAAAGAATCTCTATTTTCAATCTTAGAATCTCATAAATACAATCTGAATTTAAGCACATCTAAAGTTCTTGATATTTGTAGTGGAACTGGAGCACTAGGAATTGAAGCAATATCAAGAGGTACTGAACTTGTATATTTCATTGAAAAAGACCCAAAGGCAATTCACGTAATTGAAAAAAATATTTCAAAATTAAAGATAAATAATCAAAATGAGATTCAAATTTATTTAATAAAGGATGATGCAGTAAAGGCACTTAAGAAAATAAGTTCTATATTTAATATAATTTTTATAGATCCTCCTTATAATTCGTCGATTATTGAAGAGTGTTTAATTGGATTAAAAGAATTAAACTTAATTAATAATGACAGCTATATTTTTGCTGAAAGTAGTAAAAAAGAAAGTTTTCAAGTAGACGGTTATGAAATTTTTGACACTAAAGTATACGGTAAATCTAAGTTAACGATCTTAAGATTAATTAGATCAGGTTCTATTGAATAACTTTTCAATATCTTTTAATGAAAGACTTATAGAAGTAGGCCTTCCATGATTACATTGACCTGAATTAGGAGTTATTTCCATTTCTCTTAGTAAATTATTCATTTCAGTTTCATTTAAAACTCTTCCTGACCGAACAGACCTATGGCAAGCAATATTTCCTAATATCAAGTCAATTTTGGCAAGATAGGACGATGGAAGACCAGCGGAAGATAAATCATCCCCTAAATCAATAATAATTTGTTTTATATCTGCGTGCCCAATTAGCGCCGGAATTTCTCTAACTATAACCATACCTGCACCGAAAGGTTCAATAACAAAACCTATTTCTGATAATAAATCTATATTTTCTTTGATTAAAGCTAATGGTATTGGCTGAAGATTTATTACTTCTGGAAGTAATAAAATTTGCTTTTCAATAGATTTATTTATTCGCGCAGACTTCATTTTTTCTAACACCAGCCTCTCATGAGCTGCGTGCTGATCTACTATTACAATACCATTAGAATTTCTTGAAATTATATAGTTTTTATGGAATTGCGCTAGAGCAACACCTAAAGGAAAGTCATCTTGTTGATGATTTGGCGATTTTGAATTTTCTTCATTCATAATTTTAATAGATTTTATTGATGGAGCAAGTTTATTCTTATCAAAGAATGTTTGAGTTTCATTAATATAGTTTTCTATATTTGTATTTTTGTGTGTCTCAAACCGAGTTATTGCCTCTTTGGAAATATCACCTGTAGTTTGACTAAAGCTAGCATTTAATTGACGGCTAATTGATCCAACTAATAAACTTCTTATCAAAGCATTATCTTGAAATCTAACCTCTGTTTTACCTGGATGAACATTGACATCTATAAACTCACGGGGAACATCAATAAATAAACAGAAAAGAGGAAATCTTCCTTTTGGAAGTGTATCACGGTAAGCAGCTCTTATTGCACCTGATAAATTTCTATCTTGAATACACCTCCCGTTTACAAATAAATATTGCTGATTATGATTTGATTTGTTCATAGTGGGCAGACTAATTAAACCATATACCTTTGCAAATTTTTCTTCTTTAATAGGTTTGACATTATTTATTTTTATAGCTTCCTCTGTAAAACTCTGACCCATAATATTTGTTATTCTATTCAAAAATAAGTCGTCGGAATTGAGTTCTGGTTTAATATTTAATAATTCTTTACCATTTGCTTGAAATTTAAAGCCAATCTTTGGATTTGCCAAAGCTTGCTTTAATATCATTTGATTACAATAACCGCTTTCAACTTGAGAAGATTTCAAAAACTTCAATCGAGCAGGTGTTGCATAAAAAAGTTTTTTTACAGATATAATAGTCCCTGATTGTCTAGAAGAAGGATAAATTTCTTTGACAGTTCCAGCAATCACATCTAAAGACCAAGCCTCATCAGAATTTATAGATCTTGTTTGAATATTTAGCTCACTTACAGCAGCAATTGAGGGAAGAGCCTCTCCCCTAAAACCTAGATAATCTATCTTGATTAGATCATTTTTAGGTAATTTTGATGTGGCATGTCTTTCAACTGCCAAAGGGACATATTTTTTTTCTATTCCAATTCCATTATCAGATACTGATATTAAATTTTTACCACCATCTTCAATTAAAATGTTTATTTGAGTTGACTTAGCGTCAATGGCATTTTCAACTAACTCTTTAAGTGCCGATGACGGCCTTTCAACAACTTCACCCGCCGCAATTTGATTAATAAGGTTATCCGGAAGTTTTCTGATTTCCATTTAAAGTCTTTATCATTTAATAACTATTGGTTTTCCAGAATTTATATCAAGAGCCGGAGTAGGGCTTGAATTTAGTTTTTCTCCTGATAACTTATTATTTCTAAGTCTTAATGCTTCTTTTTTTCCATTCAAAACTACTCCAGTCTTAGGAACATTACCAAACAAAATATCAATTCCTCTTCTTTCACTTAAGGAAACACCTAATGTTTCTTCATCAACAATTTTTCTAATATCTTTTGGAATATCTTTTGAAATAAATAACTCTTCAAAACTTGAGATATTATTTGTATCATTAATTTTCATCTTTTCACTTAAACTAAAATTTTCTTTCACTAATACGTTTTTATTTTTAAAAACTTCAGGGTCAATATTATATCCAGGTGGCACTAAAAGAGAGGGTGTGGTTGAAACTAAAAATTCGTCTGGTATTACTTTTTCTTTTCCAACAGCTTTTCTAAAATCTGAACAACTTGAAATTGACATTATTAAAGGCAAAAAACAAAATGACATTTTAAAAAATTTACTTTTCATAATAAGAACTCTCAGAAGTAAAAAATTGATTAAAAAGAAATAAACCAGCACCAATAAATATTATTGTATCAGCAAGATTGAATGCTGGCCAGTGTAAATCTTCAATATAAAAATCAATAAAGTCAACAACTTTACCATAGATTATTCGGTCAATAGCATTGCCTATTGCTCCACTAGCTATCAATATGAAACCAAGAGATGAATATCTAGGTAATTTAAATGAAGAGAGTATTAACCAAACACTAACCGAAAGCGCAAAAATTGTTAGCCCATACCTACCAATTTGTCCTAAATCTTGTAAAAACCCAAACGAGATTCCACTATTCCAAACTGGTGTAAACGATAAGAATGATGTTAATTTAATTGACTTATATTCAATAAATAAGTTTTCTATTGCCCATGATTTTGTAAGATAATCTAACACAACAAATATAATCAAAATTGATATTAGATTAAATATTCCAAAGTTTTTTTTCATAAATTAATGCTTAACTACAATCGAACATCTGTTGCAAATTTCTACTTCATCTTTCACTTCTTTAACAACTTTCCAACATCTCAAACATTTTCCACCTGAAGCAAGTTCAACTTCTACATTCATAGAGTTGTTTTCTAATTGATTATTCAAATTTACTTCTACATCAGAACAGATGAAAAGTTCAGGTAAGTCAATGCCTTTTAGTTTTTCATGTACATTTTCATTAGCGCCAATAATCACCTTTGCCTGTAAGCTTGATCCTAACAAACCTTCTTTCCTTTTTTCTTCTATTGCAGTTGTAACAACTGATCTAAATTCTCTAATTTCAGACCATTTATTTCCTAACATTTCATTATGCCAATTTATGTTTGACTTAAAATAGGTTTGAAGATGTACAGAATTTTCAGGATCTTTGTACCTGTTTTGCCATGCTTCTTCAGCTGTAAAACAAATAATTGGTGCCAACCAAGTTGTTAAAGATTTAAATAAAATATCCATAACGGTTCTGCATGCACGTCTGTTTTTACCATTTAATTCATCGCAATATAAAGTGTCTTTCCGTATATCAAAGTAAAACGCAGATAAATCAATAGTACAAAAATTATGAATATCTGTATAAATATCATGGAGATTAAAATTTTTCGTATTTTCTAGAATTTTGTTACTTAATTCAGAAACTCTATGCAATACCCATTGTTCTAACTCAGGCATTTCATTAAAATCTATTTCTTCATTTCGTTCAAATCCGTTAAGGGCACCTAAGAGATACCTCAATGTATTCCTTAACCTTCTATAATGATCAGCATGCCTTACAAGGATTTCTTTACCAATTCTTAAATCATCATAATAATCAGAACCAACAACCCATAAACGTAAAATATCAGCTCCAAACTCATTAATCACTTTTTGAGGCGCTGTAATGTTTCCAAGGGATTTTGACATTTTACGACCTTGTTGATCCAAAACAAAACCATGTGTTAATACAGCATCATATGGAGCTCTTCCTCTTGTTCCACAGCTTTCTAACAAAGAAGAATGAAACCAACCTCTATGCTGATCAGTACCTTCTAAGTACAGAGAAGCTGGCCAAAATAAATCGTCTCTATCTTCTAAAACAAAAGCGTGAGTAGAACCTGAGTCAAACCAAACATCAGCAATATCCATTACAGCTTCATAATCATCAGGATTATATTTTGAACCTAGAAAATAGGATGATGGTTTTTGAAACCATGCATCCGCACCTTCAACTTTAAATGCCTCTACAATTTTATCAACAACGTCTTGATCCCTCAAAGGTTCTTGTGTTTTTTTATTTACAAAAATAGCTAGAGGCACACCCCATGCCCTTTGCCTTGATATACACCAATCCGGCCTATCTTCAATCATTTTAGTAAGTCGATTTTCTCCTTGTGGAGGGTAGAAGGTAGTTTCAGACAACGCCTTGAGGGCAGTATCTCTTAGATCATTTGTTTTCATGGATATGAACCATTGTGGAGTTGTTCTAAAAACAAGCGGTGCCTTTGATCGCCAGCTGTGAGGATAAGAATGTTTTAAAGTCCCCCTGCCAATTAAAGCACCATGCTCTGACATTATATCCGCAATTTTTTCATTATCTTTCAAAACTCGAAGACCACCTAAAAGAGGTAACTTATCGTCTAATATACCATTGTCCGAAACAGTTTCAGGTATTGGTAGATTGTTTTTTTTACCCAACTCAAAATCATCAGAACCATGTCCTGGAGCAATATGAACAAAGCCAGTACCTTGATCAGTTGTAACAAAATCAGCTTCTAATAATAGGACGTCATGATCATAACCAAACTTATTTAATGGATGACCAAGAATAGATCCTTTTAAGTCATCACCTTTTAGCTTATTTGAAATTTTATAATCAGATATCAACAATTCTTTTATGACTTCTTCTAACAAATCAGAAGCTATTAAAATTTTGTCACCTCTCTTTGCTAAAGAACTTTCTTCAACATCTAAAATATCTAATAATGAATATTCAATATCTTTACCATATGCAACAGCGCGATTGCCTGGCATTGTCCATGGAGTAGTTGTCCAGATTATAATTTCATGGCCAGTTAAATTATTATTTGGTGATTTTAGAATAGGAAATCTGGCAAATATAGTTGTACTAATGTGATCATGATATTCTATTTCAGCTTCAGCAAGTGCCGTTTTTTCAACTGGTGACCACATAACTGGCTTAACACCTCTATATAAACCACCATTCATAAGAAATTTGCCAATTTCAGACATTATACGAGCTTCAGATTTATATTTCATAGTAGAATAAGGTGCCTTCCAATCCCCATACACACCTAACCTCTGAAACTCTTCAGATTGAATATCCATCCATTTTTGTGCAAAGTCTCTACACTCTTTTCTGAACTCAACAACAGGGATATCGTCTTTACTTTTTTTCTTTTTTCTGTAGTTTTCTTCTATCTTCCATTCAATCGGCAACCCATGACAATCCCAGCCAGGTACGTAATTAGCATTTTTACCCAGCATAGATTGAGACCGATTAATTACATCTTTAATAATTTTATTTAATGCATGCCCTATGTGTAAGTTACCATTTGCATATGGAGGTCCGTCATGCAGTATAAACGGCTCTGAATTTTTTCTTTGTTCCCTTAATTTTTTATATAAACCAATATCTTCCCATACTTTTAATATTTGAGGCTCTTTTGTAGGCAGGCCTGCTCGCATAGAAAAATCTGTTTTTGGTAAGTAAACGGTATCTTTATAATCAGTCATTTTTTTCTCTTTATTGATAATAAAAACCTAATTTTTTTGATTTTTATAAAGTATTATTTTACATCCTATTAACTTGATAAGTAAATTATTTTAAACTATGAATTTTTTTTGCTTTTTGTGTATCAATCCCAATTTGTTTTTTTAGCTCCAATAAAGAGCTAAACTTTATCTCTGGTCTTAAAAATTTCAGAAGCTCTACCTTAATCCTTTTATCATAAAGATTAATATCAACACCATGATTTTCAAAATCAATAACATGAGTTTCTATGTTAATATCATCGCCTAAAACAGTAGGTCTTTTACCTATATTTGAAATAGATGGCAACCAATCATTTATTGTTTTATTTGTTTTGTGGTCAATAATTTTCAACTTTGTTACATAGACACCAAAAGGTGGTTTTAAAAAATAACCCATATCAAGATTTGCTGTAGGGAAACCTAATTCTCTTCCCTGTTGCTTTCCTTTTTTGACAATGCCGGTAATACACCAGTTTCTACCCAATAATTTATTTGCAGTTTCTAATTCTCCATTAGAAATAAGACCTCTTATAGATTGAGAGCTGATAACTGCTTCTTCTTTACCATCCAATGATTTAGTTTGTTCTAAATCTACGGGTATAATCTCTAAGCCTATTGCTTGAGAAAAATCTTTGGAGTTTTGAATAGTGCCTTCTCTATTTTTCCCAAACCTAAAATTAGCTCCTGCAAACATTTTTACCACGTTAAGTTGTTGATATAGGATGTCTGAAAGAAATTCATTTGAAGTGCAATTTTTTAATGCTTCACTAAACTCTATTATAATTAAATATTCAACTCCAATTTTTGCTAGTTGATATTCTTTTTCTTGCCTATCTAAAAGTTTGAAGGAAGAGTTATTAAAGTTAAAAAAATCTCTTGGATGAGGATCAAAAGTAACAACTCCAAACGCTAAGTCATTTTCATGGGCCTTTATTTTAGCAGCTTCTAATAATCTAACATGTCCCTTATGAACACCATCAAAGTTACCAATAGCAATTGCAATTTTTTTATCAATTACAGTTGGTTGATCACCGTGTTTCCATCTCAAAATTTTCATTAAAAACTTATAACCCTATTAAGAATTTTAACTCAAGCTGATTAAAAAATAATTTAGTAATATTTTAAATATATTATATGTTATATAAAGGATAATTGTGTGAAATAATATCTTAAAAATAAAGTAACTACACCAAAAAAAATAATGGAGATTTATTTCTTGGGTGACAACATAAACATTAATTTAGAAATTGTTTCAAATCTGATTAATAATGTTATTCAAATATTTGTGGCTTATACCGGACAGGTTTTAGGAGCTACTATAATACTGATATTAGGTTTTTATTTTGCAGGTAAACTTAGTAAAGTTGCACGTAAAAACTTAGGTTTGTTTAATAAAATAGACCCTTTAATTGTTCCAATAATCGGTAATATTATACGATATGGTATAATAATAATAACTCTTATAGCTGTTTTAGGACAGTTTGGGGTTCAAACAACCTCAATTATTGCAGTTCTTGGTGCCGCTGGTTTAGCTATTGGCTTAGCCTTACAAGGAACATTGTCTAACGTAGCAGCTGGAGTAATGTTATTGTTGCTAAGACCTTTTACTACCGGTGATTGGGTTGAAACTGGAGGCGTATCAGGGACGATTAGAGAGGTTGGTCTTTTTACAACTATCATTGATACTTTTGATAACGTTTATGTGTCTATTCCAAATTCAAGTATTTGGAATAGCACAATTACAAATCACTCACACTATGAAACCAGGCGAATTGATGTTGATATAGGTATTCATTATGATACCAACTTAGAGCTAGCTTCTGAGGTCTTGTTGAAACTAGCTGAGGATAAAAGAGTTATAAACAAACCTAAAGAACCTCAGTTCTTAGTAATGAAATATGATGATAGCTCGATTGTGGTAAGGCTGAGACTATACTCTCATACAAAAGATTGGTATTCACTTTATACTGATTTAATGAAAAAAATAAAACCTGCGCTAGATGAAGCAGGCATAGAAATACCTTATCCTCACAGAGTGATTACCTCTAAAAATATTGCCTAATGTCTACTACAAAAAAAATAAATGATGGCTCAATCAAACTAACTCGAGATAATATTACTCAAGGCCGCTTAGGTGAAAAAATTAGAAGTATTAGTGGAAGTGATAAAGTTCTTACCAAGGAAGAGCTTATTAACGAGAGAAGAAAAATTATACCTGATAATGGCATTAGCAATGATCTTTATGTATTTGCTTATGGTTCTTTATTGTGGAACCCAACAGTTGAATATGAAGGTCAATTCTTAGCAAAAATATATGGTTTTCACCGAAGTTTTTGTATGAAAACCTATTTAGGTAGAGGCTCTTTTGACAACCCAGGTTTGATGTTGGGTTTAGATAAAGGAGGATCGTGTCAAGGTTTGGCATTTAAGTTAAAGAAATCAAATGCAATTAAAAATATAGATATTTTGTTTCAAAGAGAGATGGTCACAGGAGCTTATAGACCTAAATTATTAAAAACTAAATTAGCGGATGGCAAGATAGTATTGTCACTAGCTTTTACTGTTGATAAAAAACATAAAAATTTTTTTGAAAAGAAGGACGTCAAAATTAAAGCAAAAATGATTGCGAAAGCAAACGGCTTTTTAGGAAGCTGTAGAGAGTATCTTGACAATACACTACATAGTTTATCTGAATTAAATATTATTGATAATGAAATGAGAGCTATTTCACGTCATCTAAAAAAATAAAAAACTTATTTGTCTTTTTTGATTAAATCAGATGCTTTTTCTGCAATCATCAAAGTAGCTGCGTTTGTGTTACCTGACGGCATTGTTGGCATAATAGAAGCGTCAGCAACTCTTAAATTTTCAACTCCATTTAGCTTTAAATCTGCATCTACTACAGCATCTTTATCAATTCCCATTCTACAACTTCCAATTGCATGATAAACTGTCGCTCCATTATTTTTGACAAAATTTAATATTTCACTGTCAGTCTTAACATTTTCTCCAGGAAGAGTTTCTTTAATAGAAATTTTTTTCATATTTGAGGTTTTTAAAAGATCTCTGCAAATCTTTACACCTTGGATTAAAACATCTTGATCTATTGTTTCTTTTAAATAGTTTGGCTGTATTAAAGGGGCGTCTTTAATACAGCTGGATAAAGCTCTTACATACCCCCTACTTTGAGGTCTTGATTGCCACACACCGCAAGTAATCCCAGGAATGTTCTGAAGTTTACCTATCATGCCTTCTGTGTAAGAAGCAGGAGTAAACACAAATTGAAGATCAGGTAAATCTATCTCTGGTGAAGACTTTAAAAAAGCACCGACATGGGCTGGGCTGAAAGAAATTAAACCTTTTTTCAAGACAAACCATTTCATTATTTCTAAAAATAACTTATAACCGCGTGCTCTTTCGTTTAAAGTAATAGGGAGCTTAATACTATTTGAAACTCTAACTGCATAATGATCTTGGAGACCTTCACCAACATTTTTACTTTCATGAATAATTGGTATACCAATGTTTTTTAAATAATTTGAGTTTCCAACACCCGATACCTGAAGCAAATGAGGTGTACCAATCGCTCCTGCACATAAAATAATCTCTTTGTTTGCAAAGATTTTAAATTGTTTTTTATTCTTTTCACAAAGCAATCCAATTGCCTTTTTCTCTTTAAATATAATTTTTAAAACAATTGTATTGGTATCAACTTTTACATTTTTTCTTTTGATTGCTGGTTTTAAAAAAGCATCATATGCACTAAACCTTGTTCCATTTTTAATAGTACGTTGATAATAAAAAATACCTTCTTGATTGCCTGCATTATAATCTTCTTGGATTGAAACTCCTATCTCTTTAGAGCTTTCAATAAACTCTTCACATAAAGGGTGTTTTTCAACAATATCAGAAACAAATAATGGACCATTTTTCCCTCTAAATTTTTCATCTCCATTTTCTTTAAACTCAGACTTTTTAAAATAAGGAAGTATATCGTCATATCCCCAACCTGTATTTCCCAATTGAGCCCACTGATTATAATCTTCTGGTTGTCCTCTTACATATAGGTGACCATTAATAGAGCTTGAACCTCCTAGACCTTTGCCTCTAGGAAATAAAATTTCTCTATTATTTACATTTTCATTGGCTTCAGTTTTAAAACACCAATTAAACCTTTTATCATTTATAGTTTTGATAAAACCAGCTGGCATTTTTATATATGGATGCTGATTGGTCCCACCTGCTTCTAAAACACATATTTTAATGTCATTTATTTCTGACAACCTATTTGTAATAACTGAGCCAGATGAACCAGATCCAACAATTATATAATCAAATTCTTCCATTATAATTTTCCATTATTAATTAAATTAGAGTTGATGCTTCTCCAGCTACAGTTGTTCTTACCATTAACCTTTTTTCTATTTTTCCTTTTATTGGAGTTGCTCTATGCAAAACAGCTCTGTTATCCCACATTATTAAATCATACGGTTTCCAAATATGAGAGTAAACATGGCTTTCATTATCAATATACTCGTAAATTTCATCTAAGAGATCACGACTTTCACCATCATTCATACCGTCTATTTTACTACAATGAGCACCTATATATAAAGACTTTCCGTATTTTTTATTATTTAATACTAGTTTCTGTTTTACAGGAGGAAGCGCTTTTTTTTCATCAGCTGTAACTAGGTTAGCATCTATTTTTGATCTTCCATAAGAATAATCATGCCAACAAACTTTATCTTCAATATTTGATTTTAATTTTTCAGGTAAAGAATTATATACAGCTCTCATAGACAAAAACTCTGTATTACCACCTTTTTCTGGTATCATTTTAGCCGAAAGGATTGATAGTTTTGATGGAATTTTTTTAAAAGAACTATCACTATGCCATTCTTGATTTGCTAAATTATTTAGTCTTTGTCTATCGGTAGCTGGTACTATATTTCCATCTTCATCAAAGTTTCTTAGAATTATTAATTTAGAACCTGAACCATTGGTTCCTGCTTTTGTTACCTCTAAATCACCAAAGTACTCACTAAAGTGAATATGCTGATCATTGGTAATGTTTTGATCCCTAATTACTACTACTGAAAATTGAGATAAGAGATCTGAAACTTGACCAATAATATTTTTATCAATATCTTTTTTTAGATTAAGACCAATAATTTCAACTCCTAGAGTGGATCCAAGATTTTTAATTAACATTTACGTGCCTATTTATTAAAGGTTTATACTTTGTGATTTATTATGTTAAAAATGATTATATATTTGTAAACAATTTTATAAAAATTTAGGCTCATATGTCAGAAAAATTAAATATTAATGACGATGTCAAAGTTTTAAAGTTAAATATTTTAAAAGATAACCTAAAACAAAATTGGAACCTAGACACAGATATATGGAACGAAGAGTTTCCACATGATTATAGGTTTGAAGATACTTATTTACAGTTAAGTTTTATTCTCAGGGATTTTAATATAGATGAATTAAAACATTTAATTTATATCACCAATTTATTTGATGTAAGAAATTATAACCACGATATTTCAACACTAATCAATAATTATATAAAAAGTTGTGTTGAGTATTTAAATCATGAAATAGACGGTAAAGCAGTCGAATATTTCAAAAAATATGACAAAAATAATAACTGCTTTTCTTATGAGAAGAAAATTAAAGAAGCACTTTGTAAACATAAAATTCAATATTCTTTATTTTTTTATGGAACACTGAAAGCCTCTGAAGTCAGAAAAGCCGTCCTTGGAGAAAATATAGAGTACCATGAGGCAACTAATGGTTTCTTAACTCATTATAAAGTTTTTCAAGTAAAAGATGCTAACTATCCACTTATTAAGTTTACAAATAATGAAAAGGATGTTGTTAAAGGCCTTCTGATATATAATATTTCATCAGATGAACTGAACAAATTAGATAAGTTTGAGGGAATTAATTATTTTAGACAATATGTGAAAATAAATGTTGCTGGGAAACTTTATAATTCACAAATTTATATACCAGACAAAAATTTGTTACATAGTGAACCATGGGATTATGAAAAGTGGTATAATAACGATATGCAAAATTTTTTTAACAATGAATTTGATTTAAATGGTGTTAAAGAGATTAAAAACTAGCTGCTTTTAAGTTTTTGTACTTGATCCCAAGCAGCGTTTATAGATCTCATTTTATTTTTACTTTCATTGATCACTTCAACTGGAACTCCTTTACTGATTAATAAGTCTGGATGATGTTCCTTGGATAATTTTATATAGTTTTTTCTAATAATCTTGAGGTCGTCTGTGGGCTGACTTTCCAAAACAATATAAGGGTTAAGCTTATCTGATGTCTTTCTAGACTCTTTTATACTTTGATATTGTTTCTGGCTTAGACCAAAAATATAAGCAATATTGGCTATCATTGTTTCTTCATCGCTGCTTACATGGCCATCAGCCTCAGCTATATAAAATAAAATATTTATAACCTCTTCTAGGACATTTAGGTT
>Ga0208973_1000346_pt1 | contig 25556 bp, 21 predicted proteins | sample AOAMet_66_BLW_10_2_FD_188233 | JGI IMG/M metagenome (GOLD analysis project Ga0208973, IMG submission 188233) | Ammonia-oxidizing marine microbial communities from Monterey Bay, California, USA - CAN11_66_BLW_10 (SPAdes) | ecosystem: Environmental > Aquatic > Marine > Intertidal zone | place...
ACGTTCGGAATACGCACACCGAGATCGCTTCGATTGAGGAGACTAAATCCTCCGAGAATAATGAGACTGGCCATTAAGACCAGCAAATCAAATTGCTCTTCGAGGAAAACTGTTCCCTGACTGGCTCGTCCAGCGAGATGAACGAGGACAAGTCCACTCATCGTCATAGCAATAGGAATTTCAACTCCGAGAATGTCAACCAATCGCAACTTCAAGGATTCAGCACGAACACGTGCTAAACTGATGAAGAGAATTGAGATGCTTGCACAGAGAATGATAGCAGTTGTTTGGTCGCCGCCAAGGAAAGCGAACATGACTGATGCGAGAATGGAAACGCCTAGGAACGAGAGAACAATGGTTGGTCTGTGCTGTATGTCTCCTACTTCGAGATCATCTGGCTGTGAAATGCCAGAACGTTTTGCTCGCTTCTTTTGCTTTTCAGCCAACTCGATAAGTTTTGGATCGATAAGTGTCACGCCGGTTTCTTTGGATGACTGGTTGAGATAGGCCTGTGTGTTTTGTTTGGATTTCAATTCTTGCAAACGCTCTTCTTTTCGAGCAACTGAGCGCATACCAGAGCGCCATTCACCCTGGATTGCGAGATAGGCTCCAGATCCAACGAAACTGAGAATGGCAAAGGTTGTGATCAGATTTGCTTCCAGTGCAACACCTGTGTACAACATGGTGGAAATCATAGCTACAGTTGCTAATGTTGGTGGAAGCAATTTATCCATCATCAAGACCCGTCGCAAGAAGTGGTAAAGTGTTCCAAGAGAGAGTATTGCCATGAAGGTTGCATCTTCAACCCCTGTTGGGAACCAATCTGAATTGGTTAACTCCAATGCATCAGCATCCCGTAAAGCAGGCATAGCAAGTAAACCGCTCATGATGAGAAGTTGCAACGTAACGATGCTATTCGATTGATTCTTTTTTGCTTCATCATCATCTTCGAACAGTTTGTCCGAATGGACCAGAAGCAGTGAACATCCTGCTACAAGACTTGCTGCATAAAGCGAAGTATGGCCAAATTTCCACCCAAAGAAAAGAGCGAAAACGCTCCAAGCAACGAGCATAGTACGCGGTTGACCACGATGCTGATCGAGTGCAACTAAGGTTCCATGGAAGATGAGAATGGATCCCATAACAGCGAGTAATCCCCACGCAGGTAGTCCGTCAACACGAGCAATTCCCCATACGCTGACCAGTGAAATGATGAACGAAAGGTTCCACAATTGGAGTAATCCAGAATCACGGGCTCGGGCACTTAACTCACTCAATCCAGCAAGTCGACCTGCAAGGTTTAGAGTCGATTCTCCTTGACTGATGTTGACATACAGTTGCTGCAGAATGAGAAGAAGCATCCACGCCGCTACATGTTGTTCATTCAAAACGACAGGAATGAAATCATTTGAGAACATTCGGGATTCGATATCGGTTGCGAACATCAACAGCCATATCCAAGGAGCGAGAACAGCAACGCCTGAGATTGAAGGAGACTTTCGCTGCACACCAAGCCATGCAAGGCCAATCCAGACAGATCCTTGTGCAACCAATAAACGCCATCCTTCGACTTCTCCAGGTATGAGCAACGTCAACAAGATGACGGCGACGATTCCACCTATCCATAGGACATGGTCAGATACAGCTTGCTGATTGCTCAGTAAGGCGATGGATGTGAACAGAGCAGTAAGGATGGCATAGAGACTGTATCCATTCAAATCAGCAACTGGAATCGAGAATACACCGGTGCTCATTAGGATGACCAGCGCCAATAGGAACGGTGCAGGAATGAGAATAAAGGGGGCTAGCCGTTTCCAGTCGACGCCACGTACAGTAAGGTAGGATGCTCCAAACGCACTGATGAGAAGCAGTAATTGGGCTAATGCATAACCTGTTTCCGCTCTGTTTGCAGCGATGGCGAGAAGCGCACCGATCATTCCTAATCCGACAGATATTGCCCATAAGCCCGGCTTGCCAAGACCCAATGCTTTCGCAGCCTCAGAGAACCAGTTGTCTGCTTTGTGGAACTGAGTTGCAATGACCGCATTGGTTGCAGTAACTGCAAACATGAGCATGAAGAGGAGAAGTTCATCATCAAATGAGACGATTTCAATACCAGCGATTTGCCATTCTTGGGAAAAGGAATGGAGCCCAATCCACAGATATGATACTGCGATGCCAAGACTTGCAAGATTTCCTGAATTTCTGAAGACGGCTAAGCCATGCATAGAAAGCGTTCCCAACAAGATCATGGTCGCAACACCAATTTCGTCATAGAGCGCCCCAGTAGCACTTCCAAGAGCAAGCAGAACCAATGTTGCCTGAGCAGCAATCGCATCGTCATTATGACGTTGAGCAACGTAAACATTGAATCCAATTAACGAAAGAAGAGACATTCCAAGCGTTTCATCTGCACCCAAAGGGGAGGCATCAAACCAGCCCCAGTGATGCGCATCGAGTGCAAAACCATAGAGGATTTTCATCGAGATAATGACCCATGTGACGCCGAGGAGATGCATTCTTGGCATCGGAATCCATTTCTCTCCTGCCCATAGACCGGATAGACCCATGATAATGAGAAGTGGTCCTCCAAGCATCGGCGGTAATGCAGTACCAACGACCCATCCAAGGACAGACCAAACCAAGACCATTCCGACAAGCAATCCAAATCCAATGCGCCGCTCACCATGTACGGCGATATCTGTGACTGAATCTTCAGCTGCAGGCGCATCGACCGTTCCGTCTCTCTTCACGACTCCTGGTTCATCTCGTTGAGTGTTTGGTGCGGAAAAGAAATCAGCGATTTCACCGACTGCTGCATCCGTTTCAACGGGTACAACTTTTTCCTCTTCTTCGACTTCTGGTTCAGGGTCTGTAATAAGGAATCGATTCAAATCGACCCCCATGCCACGGTCGAAATTCTTCTTCCGTAGGACTTCATCTTCCACGAGGTCGTGGTCAGAAGTTTCCTCCTCCATGATATCCTCTCCTCCAAAGTCCTGTTTCAAACCTCCCCCTTGAAGGTCAATTCTCCCTTAATTTTCGTATGGCCGAATAGAAAGGGACAAAGACAGACCGCGTTAGGAAGTTGCATGGCGGAGACCTCCACCCCGACATCGACCCCCCTGACAACGCACGGAATTCGCCCTAAAGGCGACGTCCATTGGAACCTTGATACCGACGTACTGCTCGACATTTCGATTGCTCGTAACGAAGGTGTTCTAAGTGCTCATGGCGCTCTTGTAACCGAGACTGGCGAGCGAACTGGGCGTTCCCCAAATGACAAATTCATTGTTGATGAAGAATCGACTTCAAACGACGTAAATTGGGGAGATGTGAACATCTCCACTGACCTTGCAACATTTGAGAGATTGCGTGCTCAAGTTATCGACTATCTTTCAGAGCAAGATCACCTCTTCGTACAAGATCTCGCATGTGGCGCTGAACCTTCTGAAGCACTTCCAATCCGTGTCATTACACACAATGCTTGGCACAGTACATTTGCTCGAAACATGTTTGTTCGCCCATCCTTGGAAGAACTTGCATCTCACACACCTGATTTCACCGTCTTCCATGCGCCTCATTTCGAGGCAGATGATGCTTCTCTAAACTCACAATGCTTTGTTATCGTCAATTACGCTGCAGGTGAAGTCATCATCGGCGGAACTCGATATGCTGGAGAAATTAAGAAATCGATTTTCTCTATCATGAATCTCATTCTTCCAAAGAAGGGAATCCTTCCAATGCATTGCTCTGCTAACACAACAGGAGAGAACACAGCGATCTTCTTCGGTCTTTCTGGTACAGGAAAGACAACACTCTCTGCAGATCCAAAGCGTGCTCTCATCGGTGATGATGAGCATGGCTGGGGCGCAAATGGTGTGTTTAATTTCGAAGGTGGATGCTATGCGAAACTCATTGACCTATCAGAAGAAGATGAACCAGCAATCTTTGCAACAACTCGCCGCCGAGGAACCGTTCTTGAGAACATTGTTCTCGATGCAGATGGAGTTCCTGACTTCACTGATGTGAGTAAAACACAGAACACGCGTGGTTCTTATCCAATCGAATTCATCGATAATAGAACGCCGGATTCTCGTGGAGGACATCCACAGAACGTTATCTTCCTGACCTGTGATGCGTTTGGTGTTCTTCCACCAATCTCTCGTTTGACTCCAGAACAAGCTGCTTACCACTTCATTTCAGGTTACACAGCAAAGGTTGCTGGAACTGAAATTGGTGTAAAGGAACCTCAAGCGACCTTCTCAGCATGCTTCGGAGAGCCATTCATGCCAATGCATCCTGGTGTCTATGCCGATTTGCTTTCAGAGAAAATGGAACAAAACGGTTCAACTGCTTGGCTCATCAATACTGGATGGAACGGTGGCCCATACGGTGTTGGAAATCGAATGAAGATCAAGTACACTCGTGCAATGCTCAACGCCGCACTTGACGGCGATCTTGACAGTGTCGAGTACATCACAGATGGACGATTTGGATTTGAAGTACCGACATCTTGCCCAGAAGTCCCTTCTGACGTTTTGCAACCAAGAACAACATGGAAAGACAAAGATGCTTACGATGCAACAGCTGATAAATTGGCTGAAATGTTCAACACGAACTTTGAACGATATGCAGCAGGCGTTTCCGCTTCAGTCAATGAAGCCGCTCCTCGGACAGTTTGATTACGGAATGTTCAAAATGAACATGGCTGAAGCATTAGCATGCAGCCAGATGGTTCAATGCCTTCAAATCAGCCTCCAGTATCAATTCCGATTCAAGTGAATCCAGTACAGCAACCAATGCAAGTTGCCCAGCCAGTGCAACCAATGTTGTTTGGCTCAACCCAACCAATGATGGGACAACAGGTCATGATTCAACAAAATGGCAATGGTATGGCTGTCACCGGACTGGTGATGGGTATCCTTGGAATCGTTTGTTACTTACTTGGTTGGCTTATTTGCGTCACATGGGCAGTCGGCTGGTTGTTCGGAATTCTAGCAATTATCTTTGGTCATCTCGGCCAAGCAGAAGGAAGTAGATCAGGAACCGGAGCAGGTCAAGGAATAGCAGGATTTATTCTTGGTTATTTGACAATTCTCGGCTATATTGTTCCAATGATTCTGCTTGGTGGAAGCCTCGCAACCATTTGAAGAGCGATTCCTTCACACCAACCCCTTCAAAAAGGGAAGCCATCTGGATTGAATTGGGCGATTGGGGTAGTCTGGATATCCTTCCGGCCTTCGGAGCCGGGGACGTGGGTTCGAATCCTGCATCGCCCGCTTTCAACAGCATCACTGCATGGGTGTACGCTTCCATACAGAAACGGTTTCATCTCCCCATTGTTCATTTCGAACAAAAGTAAGTCCTGAACTGGATAAGACATCATCATCAATATTGGAAGCAATGGGTTGTTGATGGACCACATCACTTTGGACAAGATAGAACTCATCGACTAGTCCTTCCGTAAGGAAGGCATGAACGGTCTTAGGGCCTCCTTCAACGAGAAGTCGTTGCCGCTGTAAGTCGCCTAATCGATTGAGAAGAGGAATCAATCCAGTAAAGTCAGACCCGATGCGCAATGTTTCATGCTCATCATTGTACACGATTGCATCTGAAGGAGTTCGTTCATTCGGGTCAAGAACGACTCGCAACGGTTGTCGTTCTGTTTCTACTCTACGAACGGTGAGCGTTGGATTATCTCGTTGAATGGTTTCCGCACCGACCAAGATTGCATCGCAATCCATTCGTAATCGATGGACTTCATCCAAGCATGCTTCACTCGTGAACCGCTGGGCTTGTTCTGAGCGATCATCAACTGAACCATTCGCATCAACAGCCATTTTCACAGTGACCATTGGTCTACGGTGTTCACACCAATGGAGGAACGGTTGCATTTGTTGACCAGCTTCATGCTCAAGCAGACCTGTCTTGACACTGATTCCGGCTTTCTCAAGAACAGCAATGCCTTCTCCGCGAACGGTTGGATTTGGATCATGATGTGCAACAATGACGCTCTTGACTCCTGACCAGAGCAATGCTTCAGTGCATGGAGGTGTTCTGCCATAGTGATTGCAAGGTTCGAGTGTGACGTAAGCAGTTGCTCCATTTGGAGAGTTTCCTTTGGCTTCAGCATCGTGAATCGCCATTTGTTCTGCATGCAATCCACCGAGATGATCGTGCCAGCCTTCAGCAATGATTTTGTCATCTTTTACGAGGACACAGCCTACAACTGGATTTGGACTGACCTTGCCCCTGCCACGTTCAGCAACAGCAAGGGCTCTGTGCATGAATTTGACATCAGATTCTGACCAATCCATCATGACCCTCCAACTTAGGCCAGAAGCCATCTCTTCATGAGTGCTTGGTTTAATCCCTAAAGTGGGGAAGAGTTCATGCGGAGGAGTTCTTGTCCCAAAACATGGCCTCTTCAAATGGTGAGACTTCAAACGATTCAACCACACCTTCAGTCATTAATTTTCAACCAGATGAGAGCAGCAAAAAGCGAAAGGGAATTCATCGACCAATGCCTACAGATGTATTCTCCAAACCATCAAATGATGGAGTTAAACCATCAAAAGTCTTCATGCTTGTTAATCCGTATTCAGGGAAAAAGAAGGGCGTGAAGGTTGCAGAAGCAGCGAAACAACTGCTTGAGGCATCGGATATTGAAGTCGAAATACACATCTCTCAACACTCAGGTCATCTTGTTGACATCGTTTCTTCATTGGACGTTCAATCCGATCAAGCCATCGCTGTCGTAGGTGGAGATGGAAGCCTCTCAGAAAGTATCACTGGTTGGATGATGCAATCAAAAGACAACTCGACAATTCGATTTGGACTCATTCCTGCAGGAACTGGAAACTCTCAAGCTCATGATTTCGGTATCAAGAGTACGGAAGATGCAGTTTCAAGAATTGTCAATGGAGCAGCTCAATCGATCGATCTCGCACGAGTTGAATTGACAGAGGGATTGCCTGGTAAGAACAAGGGTCAGATGATCCGATACAGCCATAATTTGGTCACATGGGGGCTTGGCGTTGATTCAACAATTAAGGCTGAAAAAATGCGTTGGATGGGTAGTATTCGATACGATGTCGGGATTCTCATGGCTATTATGGCCAATAATCGAAGACATGCGAGCCTCTACTTAGATGGACATAAGATGGAAGATGACTTCACATTGTTTCTTATTCAAAACAGTCAGACTGGAGGTTCGCTCTTACCACTTGCTCCAGGCGCTACTCTTGATGACGGATTAATGGATATTGGAATCCTGAAAAAGATGACCAGAAGAGACATTTTGAAGGCGTTTGGACTTCTCAAGAAAGAAGGTCGGCACGTCTTCCATCCGAGAGTCGATTATCATCAATTCAAAGAATTACGAATCGAAACACCAGAGCCAACGGCAATAAACATCGATGGAGAAAACATTGGTTCAACCCCATTGTCGATGGAAGTTCTTCCTTCTGCTGTACAAGTCTTCCATTGAATCAATGAAGCTTTCAGAAACTGAAGTCTGAGAATTCTTCTTCCTCTTCATCCCAAGTGGTTTTCTTGTCCTCTGCTTGTGGTTCAGGTTCAGGTTCTGCCTTCTTTCTCACTGCTCTTCGGCGTCGAACCTTCGGTTTATCTTCGACCTCAGGCTTAGAACGTGTTGGAGGGCTGCGAGATGAAGGGGCACTTGTCGAAGGAGAAGATGAAGTTGGAACAGAAGATGAAGTTGGAACAGAAGATGATGTCGGAACTGAACTGCCACCAAAAGTAGATGATGGTGGGACAAAGGACTCTGTGTTCTTTATTTGTTTTTCAACACGCTTCGCATCTTCTGATGCGACAACAGATCCACCAGATCCAAATTCGGATTTTACAGGTGAATCTGAACTTCCACTCAGTGCACTATCAATACTGAATGAGCCAAAGCCATCGTCTTCATCCTTCTTTTTGCTTGTTTTTGCAGGAGGTGGTGATCTGCTTTGCTTGCGTTGTTCTGTTCGACGTTGATCAGGTGTTGTCATACCAGCTTCCTTAGCGTCTTTGACATCTCTACGAACCTGTGCAGCCTTCTCGACACCTTCTTTCCCAAGAAGGGTCAATGCGACACTTCGAGCGCTCATACCAACACGCAAGGATGAATACATGTAGGTTCCAACACCGCCGCCGATACCGACAAGGAGTACAAAGAGAATGAATCCAGTACGGCCAAGGAACGGAACATCGCCAAAGACGTATTCATCATCTGCTTCACCATCCATACTGACTGTGGAATCTTCAAATTCGATCTCTGTAACTAAGAAGAACAATTGATTCACGTTGAAATTTCCAGCCTTAGCGACACAATCGTTCGTTACGCCGACATCTCGATTGTTTCCACCTTCGGGATTCTGTGAGGGGTTGATTCCATCTACAAGGTATCCTGAGATTCGAATTGGTTGGTGGTATTTCCCAAGTGCAGCAATTCCATCGTTGATGTTTTCACTGGCTGGAATAAGGCCCAGGACAAACCATTTTGAGTCTGAGTCGCCATCAACACTGTCTAGGTCAACTGTACCTTGACCTGTCTTTGGTTGGACTGGTACGTCCCATTGTTTGACTTCAATTCGCTCACCAGCGCCAGAGAGAACATTCTTTGCATCGGTGAATGACATCTGTTCAATTGCCACAGCCGCAGTTGTTGCAAAGGTCAAATTATTGTTGTTGAGATCACTGTTGTGTGTGTCATAGATGGTGCTCGCACTCATGTAGCCTTCAAATTTGATTTTTCCACCTTTATCCGGTCCAACTTCACCATCAAGGCAGCCACGTTCGGTGTAGGTGTTGGTAATGGTATCCTCGCCGAGTTTCGATGTGAATGTGAAGGTCCCGTCCCCGTTTCGTTCAACGACAATCGACTCATCCCATTCGGGTGCTACAGGTGCTAAACACCCAGCAAGAACGAACAGAGAAGCGAGAAGTAAGCCCAGCAACCCTTGGCGCATGAAAAGTACAGGGAGGGTATAGTTTGTCAATGCTTCTCCTAAATTGGATGGAGGCGCGGCGAGAGGGATTCGAACCCCCGAGTCATCGGACACCGGATTTCAAATCCGGCGCAATACCAGGCTATGCGATCGCCGCAATGATTTGGCCACAACTCCCCCTATCAAACTCTTTTCCCTTGAAATCACTCAGATTTCGCACGAACCGAGATTGCTGCCATGGAGATCATGACCACTGAAAGGATGAGGCCAACTGAAGGAATTCCTTCAGATTCTATTTCGATTAATCCCTCTTTTTCAGCGAGTGTGACGATGTCTTCAACGAAGTCTTCTGGAAGCCACTTATCACTTAGCCAAGAGACTCGAGGTTTCTTGTCTTCATCGAGGATATAGGTAATGGTTGAATGACCAACAGTGTATTCTGGTTCTTCAGAGAGGATTGTAACACAACGCATGTCATCATCTTCAGCCCATTCATATCCTGCATCACACATGCAGTGAGCATTTTGTCCTGAGCCCATAATCCAACCATTTCCGCTACATTCTGTGGCTTCAATTGTTGCGAATCCTGGTGTAGGAATATCACTGTTGTCTGTGCTGTTTGGCGCCCATGCGATTGTCATTGGATCATCGAGACCGTCCATGCCGACCTCAGCGTCTTCCCATGTCATGTTTGTTTGATTCCATGTGTGTAATTGCCACCACCAACTCCAATCTGCTGGAGCGGAGACGCCATTTATGCTGTTGAGGAAGTGTCCGAAACTACTGTCAGAAATATCTACGTCAATTCCTGCTCCATCAAAGGCGCCTTGAGTGAGATGATGCCCTGTAAAGTTCGGTATGCTAACCAGAGCAGTCGTGTTGTCAGGATTGACCACTTGAACAGAAGGATCATCGCCCACAGGAGCCGTCAATAACGATGCGTTTGCTTGAGATGAGAACCATGCAAGGTGTTGATCTTCAAGAGCATTAACTGAATCAATACCAACTGGAGAATCTTCCCAATTCTCACTTGTCTCGTTGAACAGTTTCAAGCTCCACCACCAACTCCAATCTGCTGGAGCATCGTAGCCGTTAATTCCGTTAACCATTGTTCCAAACTGTGAATCTGATGTGTTGAGTTCCCATCCTGCCTCATCAGCTGCAAGTGTTGTTAATGTCATTCCAGTTGGAAGGAACATCAATTCAAGGCTGGTTCCGTTTTCGTTTGTATAAACAACACTGGAATTGTGTATTTGGCCATCCATATCACTCAGGTTGTCATCATGAGGATCGGTGACAATCTCTTGGACAACCATGCCAAATCGAGACCAAACCTCAGCAAGCTCTGTGCTATTGCCTGTAAGATGCGGCCATTCAACCCCATGAAGAGCCATATAATCGGTCAAGACTTCAGGAGTATCGTGTCGAGGGTCAAGGGTGATTGAAACAAAGCCCACTTCATCTGCAATCTCATCAGGTATCTGTTGTTGTACCATCTTCAAATTCTGAGTAATGATTGGACAAACATCGGTACATCGAGTGAATAAGAAGGAGACGACAACAATATCTTCCGTCATATCAGAGAATCTCATGTCTGAATTGTTCTGGTCTGTAAGCGTAAAATTCTCTACGCTTGAAGTTGATAATTGGAATCCATTGAATGCAGAGGCAGGTACGCTTACGAGTGTTACGGATAAGAGCAGGGCTACTAGAAATAACGCAATTCTTCTCATATTTTCAACTCAACGGTCTCTTGTAAAGTCTTCTCCCCAGTCAGGTGTGCACCAGCCTGGGAGTCCATTTACACCTTCAGGATTGGAAAGTCCAATACCCCAAAGCATCAAAAGAACGAATACGGTTGGGAATAAAGCGACTCGAAGGTATATTTTCGGATCGTCCCAAAGGTGCATGAAGAATGCTCCAATTCCAAATCCTTTGATGATTCCAACAACGATAAGAATGCCCCAAACGACATACACTGAGACACGGGTATCAGTACCTGGGTACTCTTCGAAGAAAACAGCGCCAACCTCAAAGAGAGTAAAGAACATCAGTATGATGAAGTTCCAGAAGTAAATATCCTTGCCCATGATTAGTTTGTGTTCTCCCATATTTTCACCTCAGTATAGATAGAATGCTGGGAAGATAACAACCCAAGCCAGATCAACAAAGTGCCAGTAGAGACCGAAGTACTCGATACCCTGTGCATTTTCTTCGTCCCATTCGACGGTATCGGCCTTGAAAATCATGTAGAGCATGATCAACAATCCTGCGAAGACGTGGACACCGTGTGCGCCAGTAGCCACGTAGAAGATTGAACCTTGTTCAGTTCCGATGGTAAATCCTTCTGCAATCAGATGGCTCCACTCAACTAACTTGAGTACAATGAACATTGTACCAAGAGCGAGAGTAACAATCAGATAGTTACGGATTGCACTCTTCTTGTCTGGCATGATTTTGCCCATGAATCCACTTGGCACTTTGTAGTCATGTGACTTAGCGACTTTTAGGGCCAAGACGATGGTATAAGATGAGATAATTAGAGCAAACGTGTTGACAGCACCTGGGAGTAGAGTCCAGAAATCACCAGTTCCTGCAGCACCGCCAGGTCTGAGATAATCAGAAGCGGTCATGACTGTTTCAGTAACCCCTTCCTTGCAGTTCCTTTCATCAAGAGCCCACTTAGTACACCATTCAGTTCTCATACGTAGGTATGCGGAAAAGAATGTAGCGAAGACCATGACTTCAGACATCAAGAAGACCCAGATACCCACCTTGCGGATGTGTTGTCCATCAAATGGATCTGATGTAGCGAGTTGCTCGCCATATCCCTTGAACGGAAGATCTTCTCTCCACCAGTTTGCGATACCGAGCGTGATAATTGTCAACCCGATCATTGAAACTGAGAGATCTGAGATAGCGTCGTTACCACTGCCCATCATCAATGAGTGCAGGCCATCTGCGAAATCAGGGAATCCAATTAGGAAAAGCATACACCCAAAGGCGAAGATAATCGGTGAAGCGGATCCATGGTGTTCTTCGTGACCATGATGGTCATCATGATGTTCTTCGTCTGGTTGTGCGGAATTAAAAATTCCACTTATGCCTAGGAAAACTGCGAAGATAATCGAAACGAAGAGTAACGTCAATCCAGAGACACGATACGTAAGATAAGACAGATGGGCCTCAATTTCATGGTGATGGGCGTCTTCCTTTGCTTCATACAAGGGTTCATTTTTGTCGCTACTGTCGATTTCACCTGCTGCGACAGCATCTTTCCACGCATCCTCAGCATCGTGGAAATGTGCGGCCTCATCGTCCCAAGCGGTTTCTTTCATTCCTGCAACAACAACGCCTAGTCCAACATAGGATGCAAGACCAAGACCGAAAATCATACCTGCCATGAGCAAGGCTCTCATCCAGATAGCGTTCTTCACATCACTGTGTCCACCGCCACTCATGAGCTCACCTCTGTAGATTCAGGGCTGCTTTTTTTCTTCCCTTTCCACAACTTATCCTTGATCGAATCTTCAGCATCGTTGTGATGGCCATAGATTTCGTTCATGTCACGTTGTGTAGGAATAACGTGGAAGGAAGGTGTTGGTGGAGGCGAGGTTGTCGACCATTCGAGTGACCATCCGCCCCAAGGATCCTTTCCTACCTTCTCGCCATTACGGCCAGAGTAGATGATGTTCCATACAAGGAGGAGTTGACTCAATCCAAAGATGAAAGCGAAGATGGAAATTGCCATGTTGTACTCAGCAAAACCGCTCTCTACAGTGTAGGAGTGGGTGCGTCGAGGCATTCCTTGGATACCCAAGGCGTGCATAGGCCAGAAGGCAGCATTGTAAGAGGCGAATCCAATCAAGAAGTGCCAAAGACCGAGGGTCTCATTGAGTTTACGTCCAGTAGCCTTAGGGTACCAGTAGTAAATTCCAGAGAACAGAGCGAAGACAGTACCGCCGATGAACACATAGTGGAAGTGAGCAACGACGAAGTATGAATCGTGGAAGTGCGTGTCAAGGCCTGCAACAGGGAAGAACATTCCAGATAGCCCTCCAAGCGTGAAGGTGATGAGGAATCCGAGGGACCAGAGCGTATGCGTCTTCATGACAAGAGATCCGCCCCAGAGCGTCATCAACCAGTTGAAGATTTTCGCGCCTGTCGGAATTGCAACAGCCATGGTTGTAATCATAAATGCAGCTCTCCAGAAGGGGTCCATTCCAGATGTAAGCATGTGATGTCCCCATACAATGAATCCAACGACACCGATTCCCGCCATAGCGAAGACCATTGATTTGTATCCAAAGATGGAACGTCGAGCACTTGTAGCAAGAACTTCTGATACGATACCAAACGCAGGAATAATCACCACGTAGACTTCAGGATGTCCGAAGAACCAGAACAGGTGCTGGAACAGCAGCGGGTCTCCACCACTCGTGAAGAACGTCGAATTTATCGTGTGATCAAACATCAGGAAAGCAACACCGATAATCAATGCTGGGAGTGACATAAAGAGCATGAATACGCTCACGAATGCAGACCATGTGAAAAGAGGCATTTTCATCCAAGTAATTCCTGGTGCCCGCATCGTAAACACGGTAGTGATGAAATTGACTCCACCGAGGGTCGATGACGCTCCAAGCATCATCATTCCCGCTAGGAAGGCAGTTGCTCCAGCATTAGCACCGTAATCTCCAGCATCGCTTAGAGAGGAATATGGAGGGTACATGACCCATGTAATGTCCGCACCTTCTCCGGAAGAAATACCCGAGAAAATCAACGGTGTTGAGAAGACGAGGAGCCACAATCCCATTGCGTTAATTCGAGGGAATGCCAAATCTTTTGCTCCAATCTGGAGAGGGAGAATGTAGTTCAGGAAACCAGCGATCATCGGCATAGCACCAAGGAAAATCATTGTCGTTCCGTGGAGTGTGAAGAAGGAGTTGTATTCTCGCTGGGTTAAGAAATCGTTCTCAGGCAGAGCGAGTTGTATTCGGAAAAGGAGTGCTAATACGCCGCCTACGAGGAAGAAGAAGAATCCAAAGAGGAAGTATAGGATTCCAACTTGCTTGTGGTCAGTTGTTGTCAGCCAAGGCTTGAGGTAACTCCAGAAGTTCCCAATGGTGAATGTTTGAGGATTGCGTCGATAAAAGACCCACATTGTACCAAGAAGAATAATTGAGATTGCAAGTCCAACTGCGGTCAAAAGAATAACCAGCGGTGGTGCAACAGGGGCTTTGGCTTCAGCATTCAAACCGGGAACAATGACGTTCTTTACGTTCCAGTAGTCGTTGCCCGCTCCATCAGGTTGAACATCGCCAAACGCAGTAGCACCGCCACTTGCAGCACCGCCACTTACCGCATTTCCAATGATGGTGATTTCGGTCGTATCTGTGTCACTTCCTGGGGCAGTGTATTCAAAGTCCCATGAACGGAATTTGTTTCCATCTTCGGTGTGTGTGAGTCCTCCATCCAGTTTTTGGCTGTAGGATTCATCAACAGTTGTGACACTTCCTCCGCCTTCGACGAGGATACGGAATCCACCTTGGACACCGCTCCATCCTTGAGCAGGATCGCCGTTTCCATACAATGTCATATCGTCGTTAACCAACGTGATTGTAAACAGATAGGTTTCGCTCGCATTGAATACTTCAGGCAATCCTTCGACTAGGATTGTGGTGGATCCATCGTTGCCGCCAGCGTGACATGCACATCCAGCGTTTGCACCAGAGCCAATTCCTCCTGGCATTGCGCTGAATTGTGGAACGATCATCAGTGATGCAATAACAAGCCCGAGGAGTGCAATGGTGCGTCGTTGCATCACATCTCACCGCCATCGTAGTTATTTGCGGAACTTGAGCCGCTCTTTTTGACTCCAGAGTCGAATGAACAGTCGCCGCCTGCACGAGCTACGACCATTACTTCTCCAGTCATAATCGAATGTTGCATTCCACAGTATTCTGCACAGCGGATTGGGAATGTACCGGCGTCATCAGGGATGAATCCGAGGTTGGTTCCGGCAGCGAGCCCGGGTACAAAGTCCTCTTTCATACCCCATTCAGGGACCCAGAAAGCGTGTTGCACGCCGACGTTGCGTGTGTCAGATGCATCAACCGGCTTGGAGTGCATGTTGGCCAAGATAACCTCGTCGCAAGGAATGATCAACGGAGCTGCAGGTGTGATGTATGTATGTCCTCGTGGGATGTTTTCCCATGTGTGGATGAGTGCTCCTTCCGCATCATATACTCTGACATATTGGTGTTCGCCACCATCTTTTATGACGGTTTCCTGAAGCATAGAGGAGCCGTTATTTATCTCAAAATCGGACTTAATGCCGCCGAATTTCATCTCGACCGTCGCAGCATTTGTGTTGCCGCTTGCATCCACTTGCACCGTTCCTTGGACCCATTCAAGGTCAATTCCAGTGTTGAAATCTTCCCATTCGAGCGATTGTTCATAGACGAATTCAAAATACCACTGGTAAGCGTTGATTGTAATGTCAAATCTATTCAAATCTTTAGATGTGTCATCGTCATCATAGTTCCAAACGGCAGAGTTGGAGCCTATTGCCATGATTGTAACCCAGACAACGAGTATTGTAGGGAGGAGGTAGAACATAATCTCCAGCCTGGTATTATGCCGTTCGAGGGGGAAAGCCCCGACTTCAATACGGTCGACATCAGTCGTATCCGGTTCAACACCGTCGCGATACCTCAAGATTGCCGTAAACAGCCAACCGAATGTAAAAATGGCGACAAGAATCGACCAAAACATAAACTTGTCATAAAGTACGTAGAAAACGGTATCTTCCGCTGGCATGGTTGCACCCTGATTAAAGGGGCGAGAGGGCCTACTTTAAGCGTTGGCGTAAAGCAAGCACTAGATTGAAATTCTTTCGTCCCATTTTCTTTCATATAATCCTATGTTCACCTCCGTTGAATCAATGCGTTTGTTGAAAAACCTAAACCGTTCACCAATCACAAAGCCAGTAGGCGTTGGAGGGTCGTGAAGATGAATAATTCACCAAATACCATCGAACGTTTTCAGAAGGCTGGCAAAGCTCTCGGCGTTGCGAGACAACGCAATTGCGACGAAGGATTTGCCATTATCATCGAAGGACCTCGAGACAAAATAGCATTGAAACGTCTCGGATTTACAGGACCGCTTGAAGTGGTCAACAGAGGCTGGGGCATGGACCGTTTCATCGCCTATCTGTACGAAACATACGGGACTCGGACCGATGATCGGAAAGCAACGATGACGCTGCTCATGGACTGGGACCGAACGGGTGGAAGACTGCAAACAAATCTGCGCCGCCGACTCGAATCATTTGATGTTCAAATCGATGAGGAATTACGCCGTGTACTGATGAAGACCTTGAAGCCAGAAACGCGTGTAGTCGAGAGCCTTGGCGGCCTAGCAGGCGCTCTCATGCCGCACATGGGTATAGACGAACCACTTACACAGGATTCATAGAATTCAAGGTTGAAGTTAAAATACTCTGCAATTGAAACAACCATCATGGGGCTTCTGAGGAATTATCGCTGGCTGAAGGCTCGCCCCCTCAAACCATATCCGAAACCAGATTTCGCTAAACTTGCTGGTACAAAATCTGAACTTGATCTTCTTGAGTATGTTCGAACGATCGATGGCGTTGTCGATGTATTCCATTCAGCACGCATTAACCAAATCATCGAAGGAAGAAGTCGCAGAGAAGCCGATCTTATCGTTCTCATGAACGACAGGATTGTCTTTATTGAAGTTAAGAATTACAAAGGCGATATCACAATGCAAGAACATGTCCTGTATCAAAACGGTCAGTCAAGAGGCTGGACATTCGCAAAACTTGAGGAAGCAGTAGGCCGATTCCGAGAAATCGCCCGTGAAGTAGGAATCGTCCTCAACAGCGATGTTATTGAGACCGTTTTGGCTTGTGTTGGAAACGGTGTCGTCAAAGAATCCGTTCAACCCAAAGCAATAACAGGTTCTTTTGTAGCCGATTCAAAGGAATCTGTTAAGGAGATTCTCACTGAATCACGTGAACACTCCGACCAATTTGATAAAGAGACGCTCAAGGCTCTGAGCACGCTTCTCTCTATGTTCGGAACGTGGGACAGTATTCAATTTCCAAATGAAGCAAGACACGATGGCGACCTTACGACGCCTCGAACCATCCGCGAATGGAGGAAGAAGTATCGAGAATTACGCGTTATTAATGCACGCAGCTGGTGGTCAACTCTGTTCAAAGGCCCTCAATTCACTGGAGAACTTATTCCACGTCAAGGCGACAGAATCGAGGTTATCGATTTGGATTATGAGGAAGTCGTTGGCCTTTTCAATCCACATGAAATGAAGGATGAAGAGCATCCCTACGAAGGTCTTGCTTCCATTACGTTTGGATATACTGAACTTCAGGATTGGTCAAAAGTTCAACTGATTACGAAGCAGAAAGCCAAAGCCAGTGAAGCGAATGAAGCTGCAGAAACATCTGCACCTCAAGAAGGTGATATTGTATCTCAAGCAAGAGTTCTCAATCATCTCACTGGAGAAAATGAAGGCATTGTCTTCCGTTTGAATAAAAAGATTAATGGCGTTTATTGGCGTAATAAAATGACTGAAATGGAATGGACATTGAAAGATGCGACCATGGCTGTCAACTCTGCGCACGATGTTGAAATCACTTCGAGTAGATACGTCAAGAGTAAAAAGCAGTGGCGAATCCAAGTCAAGACCGTTGAATAAATAATCTCAGACAACGGGTGGAATCACTCGACCATCTTCTTTTACAGTATTGAGTACCACTTGGGTAAACGAACGCTGTACGCCTTTGAGTGTGAATACAGTCTTGGTTAAATCATCAAGATCCTTTCTGCTTTGAACGCGTGCGAGAACCATTGAATCGTAATCACCTGTTACGTCGTAGACTGCAAAGACTCGAGGGTCTGCTGCGATGTTTTGTTGAACATTGATCATCGAACCTTTTTCGATACGCAATCCAGTGATGACCGTCATGGTCCAACCGATGCTTTCAGGTTCTAACAAGACCGTATAGCCCTTGATGACGCCGAGTTCTTCGAGTCTTCGGAGTCGATTGGTAATGGTGCCTTGTGCGACCCCAATACGTTGGGCAAGGCCTCGTTGACTGATGCGGGCATCTTCAAGCAGAACGGCAAGAAGTCGTCGGTCGGTATCATCAAGTTGCATAGATGGCCGTTATCAGGCTTCATCTTCAACGCTTCGTTCCTCGTCTTTGCGACCAGGTAAGCGAATATTCTGGGTCCATCCACCAAGACCTTCAACGTCCATTTTCAGTAGAATGAGGAGTCCTTGTGGATGCCACTTCTTGAGACGTACCTCGAATGTTAATGCTTCACCAGGCTCGATTTTACTTCGCTTAGCACCTCCTCGCATACTCCAAGGAGCGATTGCTTCACAGCCTTCAGTGGTAATCAATTTCTTCTTAGCAAGGATCTCAACAAGAACAACAGGTTCCGTAGAATCCTTCCACAATGCTCGAATCTCTGGTAATCCATGTTCTTGATTGAGGGAGCCCCGAATGACAGAACCGATGATGAAGGCAGCGACAATGATCATCGCAAGCGGGGGTAAGTGGTCGAGAACTGTGAGGTCTTCAGTAGAAGTTGGAACTGTTGTTTCGTACATGGCAATAACGCCGGGCTGGCCCGTAGCATTGTCTTCTGCTCCGAGAACGACAAAGACAACACGCCATCCATGTGCTTCTTCGGAAAGGTCAACGCCTGCCGCATAGAGGTGTTCATATGACACTTCAACATCAACCGAAGATGTGTTGTTGGCTTTGGTAAAGAAGCCGACATCAGAGGTCATATCTCGAACCAAAAATGGAATTTCTCGCCCGTGTTGGTCGGTTGCAGCGGTTTCAATGAAGAGAATCTGCATGAGTGCATCATCTCGAAGTTCAACCTGTGGCGTAAAGGTCATGTTTGCAACGAAGTAGTATTGGCCTTCATACTCTGAACGAACCGATAATGTTCCTGCTAAATCAACGATGTGTTGACGTGTATCTTCGCCATTGCCGTTGATGAGTGAAGCTGTTTCATCAATTTCGATACCATTTGTTCCTGCGCGCAGATTTGCATCATCATCGGGCCAGTCAGAACCTGTTGTTTCGCTGTGCCTCCACCAATTTACGACGACATCGTCTTCGGTTGCATTGCATTCTCCGCATTGCATTACTTGGTCAGGAAAGTGTTCAACGTATCGATGCTCGACATCAGTATGTTCTCCAAGTTCCCATTCTAAATGCAGACTTGTTGATGCAGAAGCAAGTGGTAGGAGAAGAACAAGAGTAAACAAAAGCCATCGCTTCATTCCTCTTCCTCCATTCCTAAGCGAATCTGAAGTAGTCGTCGTTCTGCCTTATCGAGCATTAAGGTGATTCGGGTGCCGCACCATGCACTGATGATCAAATCTCCAGTGGAATGCTTGACGCGAACGATCAATGCTCCAGAGGATAATTCCGTATCATAGGCTTCTGCGAATTCTTCTCGTTCAGGCGCTTCATTCCGCAACATTCGTTGCAACATGATTTCATCGATAACTAATATCTCATCGGAAAGATGAGGATAAATCAGAGGAATTGATTCTTGACGCGCTCGCCAGCGACCACCCTTGACAACAAATGCAGGTAATCCGACATGGAGGACTTGCAATGGATGGAACGTACCACCAGGCCAGCGGTTTCCACGCTTGTTCGGGGTATCTTTTGACCAAATCCGATCATAGACGATTCGAGGCGCAATGGCCATTCGCTTTCCTCTTCTCCACCAAGAGTAATCGGTTTGATTCAATTGACATTGTTCAAGAACTTCCTGAATTTCTTCTTCACTTGCTTGGAGAACTGTATGACGATTGTTTGGAGGTGCTTCCAATTGACGAGGTTCCCAGCCACTCTCCGCTTTTCGATCCGCTAACTTGTCGACAAAGGTTCGTGCAACACCTTGTGGTGTTGCTTCTTCTCTATGATGAAGCAGAGCAACGAAGAATCCACCTGTGTTGTTATCCGCTGGATAGAGTCGACGGCAATACGGCAAAACATCGAGAATGTCTTGTTCAGTCGGTGGGTCATATTGTGGTTTGTAGAAGGGGACAGAGGTTCGATCTTTGGCTATGTTTCCTTCTTCATCGATTTGTTCCCAATCTGTTAATCCACGGTGCCATGTCAAACCTTCAACCTTTGAATCGTCGATATCGACCAGTTCAAGCCAAGGGCATTGTCGAAGTAATTCGGCTATGACTGCCTCGTTTTCAGTCGGATCGAGTGAACATGTTGAGTAGACCATATCGCCTCCAGGCCTCAGGAGTTGAGCGCCTCTTTTGGAGATATCAACTTGCAATTGGAACATTGTGCGGCCACCGCGTGGAGACCAACTCCACCAGACGTCCTTGTTTTTGCGCGCGGTTGCACTTCCAGTGCAAGGAACGTCTGCAACGATAGCATCGAAGCCAGGTTCTGGTATTCTTCCGATATGACGTCCATCGTGTTGACTGACGATGACGTTGCCTAGAGACAGTCGTCCTCGATTGCTTGCAAGCATATTGACGCGACCTGAAATCGGTTCGTTAGCGACAACAACGCCCGTTGGAGCCATTCGTTCAGCAGCATGTGTTGCCTTCGATCCAGGTGCTGCACAGAGATCGAGTAAGAGCGTATTTGGTTGAGGGTCGAGAACAAGAATTGGAAGCATACTTGCTGCTTCTTGACGTGTGATGCGTCCCGTATCGTGAAGCAGAGCAAGAAGTTCTCGAGTTCCATCTCTGGCTGCTTGTCCTCGAGCAAACGGCATCTCATAGGCTTCGTTTCCATGCGACCAAGCAATCGGTTTACCGCCCATTTCAATGAGTTTTTCACGCGTCCAATCTTTGTCATGATGATGCATTGAAAGACGCAGTGTTTCAGGCAAAGGTGTTGTTGCAACATCAATCCAATCCTGCTTCGCAATTCCAAGGGACTGAGCAAATCCAGTTAGGGGCGCAATCTCTGCTTGTTCAAGCAAGCTGGTCTCACTTTCTCTCGCCCCCATGTCCCGCCCTACAGTCTCGCCCCTTTTTGCATTGCGAACGCCGTTAGCATCATATCGCGTTGATGTCTGGTCGGGACATGCTCGGTGACGAAATGCCATGGTTGGTGCCGCTGTTTTTCGGCTCCATTGCTATCTGGTTGTTTCCAAAAGTGGTTGAATCCTTTGCAAAAGGCCGTAGTGAACGGCTATTGATGGCGTTACGGTGGTTACCTTTTACACTTCTAGCAGTGATTCTTTCTTTGCGTATGTCATCCATACTATCTCATGATACAGATCATCTGGAAGTCGTCTCCTATCTTCTAGCGGATTCTTCACTGACAGATCGCCTTCACATTCTCTTTGCAGGAGATGGATTGGTTGAATGGATGCTTCTTCCATTGGTCTACCTGTTTGCATGGAATGGTCAAGGGATGGGAGGGACATGGAAGGATGAACACCTGCAGAAGTTTAAGCGAACATTGGCCCTTATGTTACTGGTCTCTGCAACATTATTCTTTGATGATTCAGCCTACATCGCTCCAGAAAGTTTCCCATTAACCCCTATTCCTAGCCCGTCATTCGACATGTGGGTGGCCATTATGTTACTGCTTGTAGAGATTTTAGTCATTAGTGGATTAATGTCGATGTATGGCCCTCCTAAGGGCTTAGAGACCTATCGAAAGAGAATGTTTCTACCAGCCTCTCCGCTTGTTCTTACAGGATTTGCCTTCTTGGCGATGGCCTTCATGGATTCCTCAGTCTTCGATACTGAATGGTGGGCAGACCCGTATCAAAACGACAAGGTTGCTATGATGTGGCTGTGGGTTTTTGTTGCATTCAATCTCCACGTATTCGGTAGACCAATTCATGATATTGATTCCAAATTAGGTGTAGGGGATGGTCGAAGTCGATCGTTAGCTTTCAGTATAGGGGCATCATTAGGCATACTGATTCTCGTCACATCATGGTTGATGCATCAACAAGATGCTCCTGATGCAACGGCGATTCGTTCCGCCTTGTGGTTGGTTGGATGGATTTCAGTAATGATGGCCATGGTCTTACTTCTTCCAATGCTTGGATTCGATGATGGCGCACGTCCAGAATTAGATTGGGCTCGTTGGACACTTCTGTTTGGACCGATGGTTCTGTTTGTCATGCATCCCTACTCTCCGTTCCTTTTACTCGGGTCATGGTTTGCCTTGATTGCAACGATGGTCTTACCATGGATGCTTGAGCGTGAAGCGAAATCTCTTCCTGTGTGGCAAGTTGTTGCCCTCAGTGCTGGCATGATTGCAGTCTTTTCAGTAACGCTTCTTTCTGGTCAAGGCATGGTCATTGCAGTTCCTCTCGGAGGAATTTTTGCAACGCTCTCATCGATGATGATGCTTCGCCATGCTTCAGCATAACGTATGTTGAAACGCATTCACCGTTTGCCTTTACCATGGGCGAAGCGTTTCCTTTGGAACATGTTCCGTTTGCGCTCCCCTCTCGGCCTTATGCAATCTCGCAAGAATGGCGTCATTTGACATTCATGCATTGGGAAGTTGATCCAAAGATGTTGCAACCGCATCTGCCAAAGGGTCTTGAAGTCGATTTGTATGAAGGAAAAGCCTACATCGGCGCTATTCCGTTCATGATGGAGAAGGTACGTCCTCGAGGTTTACCATGGGTTCCTGGCATCTCTACATTCCCTGAATTCAACATACGTGCCTATGTGGTCAAGGATGGAAAGCCAGGCGTTTTCTTCCTCACATTGGATGCGAAGAGTTGGGTGACTTGTTCCTATGCTCCACGCGCCTATGGGCTTGCATATCGCTATGCTAAGGCGAAGATACGTGTCGAAGATTCTACATTCACTTGGTCTTCCAAGCGAAAGCAAGATGGAGCTGAATTGAAAGGTGTTTCAACAAAGAAAGGACCTCAAATGGTTGCAGCAAACGGTTCACTCGAAGCATTCCTTTTCGAGCGGTATTGTTTGTATAGTGAACACAAAGGATGCTTGCGTAGAGCCTATGTTCATCACCAACCATGGACATATCACAATGCAGAAGTGGCTATGGAACGAAACACATTGCTGGCATCATACAACCTTGGGGTGGATGAACATACGCCCGATCTTGTTCACATAGCCGACGGTCTTCCAGTCCACACCTGGTCGATTGAAGTTGCAGAACGAATCAAACCAGACGATGCTCGAGACTTCTTGTTCTTGGATGGAAACTGTGGACTCTGTCATCGCCTAGCAACCTTCATCGATAAGCGATTAGGCAAAGGAAAACAGTTGGGATACCGTCCAATTATGGATGCGGATGCGCAACGAGTGATTGCAACATTACCCGAGAAGATGCGAGTTGCAGATTCGGTCTATTTGATTCGCAAAGGGAAACCCTACATCCGTTCTGCAGCAGGAATTCGTGGTCTGTTGTACATGCGATGGTACTACAAGATGTGGTTCCCGTTACTCTGGCTTATCCCGCTTCCAATACGCAATATTGGCTATCGATTCATCGCTCGATATCGACATCGTGTGTTTAAGCGACCGACAGAATGTTTGTTCCGAGTGGATTGATACAAAATCTGGAAGGAAATGACCGTTTTCAGGTTAAAACCATCGCGCTTGTTATATCTGAATTGTCGATGGAACAACTAGGAATCTTCGGATTTCTGGATGGGATGGGAATGAGCAGAGCGTTTCGCGCAGGCGTTGAAAAACGTCATAAAATAAAGACAACGGTACAACAACGATCATGGCAGCCCCTACGGGATTTGGCAGGATTGGAATCACGAACGCAATCGATAGGAACGGAGATGGGGCCGTTAGTAGACGTCCCAGCCTTGGTTCGAATTGAAAATGAGAAATGGGTGTTTGAGCAAATCGATCAAGAAGTTCTTCATCATCTCACACATCGATTAATTCTACACGAGGAAGAAGGTTCTCGCACCATTGGTGCAACCATAAGCCTCGCCTCAGCAATGCATGTTGCAAAATGCATGGCTGAACAGGAACAAAAGATTGTTCTGATTCGTCCAATGTAGGACGGGTTCAGAAGAGGTTCAGAATCGCTTGAACAACGCCTTCGTTTACAAGGTAGAAGAATCCACCAATAACGAAACAAGCGAAGTAGACTTGGAACGGTGAGATCTTCATAGCTTCTTCCGACTCTTCATCGAAGTATCGAATCAAACCGGCTGCTTGCTGAATACCGCTGCCTTCGGATTTTTTTGCCATGTGGACCATTCCATCCGAGTTGCCTTTCCTTTATCAACGCAACGCGCGTTCACTCGGATTCATTATCGGTCATATCGACGAAAGGAACATCTTCTTCAACGATAAGCAGTGACCCATCTGGGCTTACTTCTTCTTCATGTTCAATAGGAACAAGCAGTGCTGCTTCGCCACGAGACAAGGCGCGCTCCACAGCAGGTGTATTGTCATCTGCGAGGGCTTGTTGAGCAAGGCCAATCTCAAGATTTGCCAATTCGATGAGATTGGGATCAACACCTCCTTTCTTCTCAAGCCGAGAGATGTGATGTTCAAGGGCTGCTATCGATTCAGAAAGAAGGCTCTTGGCTCGTTTTTGATGCGCTCTCCATTCCATTTCGTTGGCTTTGAGAGAACTTCCAGTCTTTGCAAGCCCCTTTTCTGCACTTCGTCTGTGAGCAAATTCCCACGGATTGTGCTGTGAAGCAGCTCCAAGGTCATGGATGATACGAGCCCGATCCTCAACAGGACCTCGCATGATGATGATGTTTCGATAACCAGAGGTCACTAAACCAAATCCCCAGTAAGGGATTGATTGAACCGATACGTGCAATGCACCTACGGTGTACTCAAGCATCCATCGTTGCTCATCAAAGCCAGGAACTTCATTGAAGATGGGCGTTTCAGCACCGGCACAACATCGAAGCAGTGTTTCACAGACATCGCCAAGGTAGACCTTACTCGATGGACCTTTGTGGTGAGCAGATCGAAGATATCGTCCTGCTTCATCGACACAATGGTTCGACTTTGCCTTGCGTACCTGCGCATGAAGGACAGAACGTTCTGGGTGAAGGTCAACGTCCATGAAGCGAGGAGAGCCCACCACTTCATCAAACAAACGCATTGATGACTTGGCGATTGAATCACTCTTCTTGTTCACGGTTGATGACTGCAACAAAGCTAACACAGATCGCAACCAACGTCCCTAGGACACCAATTGATGGAATTTCACTTGCTTCGCCTTCACCCTCTTCGGAAGAGCTTTCTGAACAACCCCAAACTTCAATCTGATTTCCATCTGAATCAAGCATTACTTCTCCGGACTCATCGATTGCTAGGATCGGAATACGTTCACCAGCACTGCATCCAAACTCGTCATTGCATTCAACATTGTTCCAAGGAGTACATTCTGTTGAATTGCCACCACCAGTAGTGTTGCCACCACCAGTAGTGTTGCCGCCTCCAGTAGCGTTGCCACCACCAGTAGTGTTGCCACCACCAGTAGTGTTGCCGCCTCCAGTAGTGTTGCCACCACCAGTAGTGTTGCCACCACCAGTAGTGTTGCCGCCTCCA
>Ga0208973_1000360_pt1 | contig 25104 bp, 20 predicted proteins | sample AOAMet_66_BLW_10_2_FD_188233 | JGI IMG/M metagenome (GOLD analysis project Ga0208973, IMG submission 188233) | Ammonia-oxidizing marine microbial communities from Monterey Bay, California, USA - CAN11_66_BLW_10 (SPAdes) | ecosystem: Environmental > Aquatic > Marine > Intertidal zone | place...
TATTTTTAATTAATTTAAACAATGAAGATGGCATTTCAACTCCATCAATAATGAAAAATCCATTAAAAATCTTATGCCTACAATGTTCACTGTTTACCTGACTAAAACCAAACACTTCACTGTCGGTTAGTTTTCTGTTAATTTTTTTGGATAGGTTTTCTAAATATGCTATTTCTTCACTATTTAATGCCAAACCTTCAGATTGATTAAAAGCAAGGATATTATCTATTTCTATAACTGTTTCCGGTTGAATATTTATGGTAAATATATCTTGGTTTAAGTTTGAATATTTTTGAAAAAGCATCGGATCAAAATCTAAAGATTCTTCAGTAGTGTGATAAAATTTTTCAATTCGAATAATTCCTTTAACGCCCATGTTTTGGCTAATTTCAACAGCGTTGGTACTCCATGGAGTAACCATGGAAGCACGGGGTCCAATAAAAAAATCCGTTAAAACGGATTCTTCAATTTTGGGTTGGTTGCCAAATAACCATTTTAGTTTTTTTATGTTTTGAGTGGAAATTGCTGCGGATGTTTGAACTGTAAAAACAGTTTTTTTTACGTCTCCAAAAAAGTGAATCATATTCATTTAATTTCACGGTTTTTAATACTTCAAATGTACTTAATTTTTAGAAGTTAATTAGTGAATAAAATTCAATTTAAAAACTTTTTTGTATTTCATTTTTTTAGCCTAATTTCGAAAAAAAAATTATGAAAATTAAAATTATTTTTATTTGTTTTATAACAACCCTTTTAGGAGGAGTTGTAAATGCGCAAGATTCCTTTTCTGCAACTGAATTTATTCAGGGAACTTATATGGGTACCACGATGCCATTAAGAGATTTTCCAACTACAGAATACGATGCGACCAGTCCAAAAACAATGACTATTATTGAAAACAAATTTCAAATTAATGAAAAAGTAAACCAAAACTCGTTACCCTATAATGATATTAATACCAACGTTCAAGATAAAGTTGGTGGAATTTTTTCATATGCTTTAGAACAAAATTTTGTTGGTTTTGATAATACTGGTTTTACTCCTCCAGATCCTTCTGGTGCTGTTGGACCAGAACATTATGTTCATGCAGTTAACTCGAGTATAAAAGTATTTGATAAAACAGGAAATGTGTTAGCTGGTCCAACTTCATTGGGAGCTTTTTTAGGGATCGGTTCAAATTCTGGAGACCCAATCATATTATATGATCAACTAGCTGATCGCTATTTTGTGAGTGAATTTGGCTCGGGAAGTAATAGTTTAGCTATTGGAGTGTCTGTTACTAACGATCCAACAGGAGAATATCATGTTTATCAGTATACCTTTGATGCTTTTCCAGATTATCCTCATTATAGTATATGGCCTGATGCTTATTACCTCACAGCAAATAAAGGTGGCGCAAATAAAGTTTATGCTATAGAAAGAGACGTTATATTGGCTGGAGAACCAAATCCACAAATAATTGGATTTCCATTGCCAGGAAATTCAGAAAATCCAAATACTGTTTTAAGTCCTGAACCAGCAAATCTAACAGGAGTTGATTATCCAGAAGACCTGCCAGGTTATATTGTCTATTTACAAGATGATGGTTGGGGAGGTATTACCTATGATCATTTAAAAGTTTGGGAAATTGATGTCGATTTTGACTCACCAGCTAACTCAACAATTTCTTCTCCAATAGAAATACCAACAGATCCATTCAATGCATATTTCGCACCCTTTGGAAATGGTGATGTTGCACAACCAGGAACAGGTCAGAAAATTGATATGATAACAGGTTTGATATCTTACGCAGCCAATTATAGAAGTTTTGAAAATCATAATTCTTGGATTATCACTTTTAATGACAATGTAGATGGAACTAATTCTGGAATTAGATGGATAGAACTTAGAAACGATGACACCAATCCTTGGGAAATTTTTCAAGAGGGTACCTATTCTCCAGCTGATGATAATAGTAGATTTATGGGAAGTGCAGCTATGGATGCAGCAGGAAATATTGGAATGGGTTTTAATATAGCAAGTGCTACATTACCTGTAGGAATTAAATATACAGGTAGATATGATGGTGATCCCTTAGGAGAAATGACCATTGCTGAGACAACGATTGTAGATGGAGTTGGGGTACAAACAAATCTAAACAGATTTGGAGATTATTCTCATTTAACCATGGATCCAGATAATTTTACATTTTGGCACACTGCAGAATATTTTTCTGCCAATAACGAATGGAGAACTCAAGTTGCTTCATTTTCACTAAGTAGTGGTTTTGCTCAAGATGTAGGGGTCAATAATATCATTAACCCAATGAATGGTATTTTAACAACCACGGAGACAGTGGAAGTAAGTATCAGAAACTATGGATTGGATCCTCAGTCTGATATACCTCTAGAATTGTTTGTAGATGGTAATTTAATTGCAACAGAAACCTTTAATGGAACTATTTTTTCCAACGAAGTAGAAAATTATACTTTTAGTCAAACTTTAGATTTATCCAATGCAGGACAGACTTATACCATAGAGGTTAAATCTAATTTAACAGGTGATGAATTTGAATCGAATAACACCTACATAAAATATGTTACTCATCTATTAGCAAATGACGTAGGTGCACAAGAAATCACAGCTCCTGAAACAGGTTCTGGCTTAGGAGTAGAAACTATATCGGTAATCATTAAAAATTATGGTGTTGATGAACAATCTAATTTTGATGTTTCGTATACTGTAAACGGAGGTGATCCTATTACAGAAACCTTTGCTGGCCCAATTGGTTCTGAAGAAATTGTATCTTATAGTTTTACAGAACAAGCAGATTTTTCCGAGCTTGGAATTTATGATATTGTTGTAAGAACATCATTGGGTGGTGATGGTAATGAAACGAATGATGAAACCTCTATTGTGATTGAAAATGTTCTTTGCCAACCAACTGAAGATTGTAGTTTTGGTGATGGTTTTCAATTGTTTAGCATTGCTGAAATTAATAATGTTTCTGCTTGTGAAGGATATGGAGATTTTACAAACTTGGAAGCGAATTTAGATCTTGGATCAACTAATAGTTTAACAATTACAACAGGTTATGGAAGTCAAAATGTAAAAGTTTGGATTGATTTTAATGATGATTCTAATTTCACTAATGATGAAGTAGTAGTTCCTAATTTTGTAATAGCTCCAGGATCTGGGGGAGGTTCTTATACAGAGACTGTAGATTTAGTGATACCCTCAGATGCATTAGAGGGAACACATAGAATGCGGGCGAAATCAAATTGGCAAGAACCTGTTCCAGATGATGCTTGTGAAGAATCTCAATATGGAGAAACAGAAGATTATACTGTAAATATTGGAACTTTAGGTGTTAATGATAATGAAATTTCAAATTCAGAATTAATTATTACTTCCCAAGAGAATAATAATTTTGAAGTAACTTTAAACACAAATTATGAAGGAAAAGTATATGTAGCAATTTACAACATGCTTGGTCAACAATTAGGGTTTAAATTTGCACAAAATGAAAGTGGAACTTATAAAATGAACTTGAATCTTTCAAGTGCCGCTACTGGAGTCTATTTAGTGAGAGTTGGAGGTCAAAACACAACTACTTACAAAACAGGAAGAGTAATTGTGAAATAATATATTAGTATTAATTTATAAAAAAAGCGTTTTCAAAATAATGAAAACGCTTTTTTTATTTTATGAAAAGAGTATTAATTGATGATAATTTTTTTAATAGTTTCAGAATTATTTGAAATTACTTTTAATAAGTAAATTCCTCTTGAAAAAGAGCCAGTGTTAATTTGTTTTTTGTCAGTTATAAAAGATTCTTTAAATACTTCCTTTCCCAATAAATCATATATTATAATAGTTCCATCGTCAACAATTGTTGAATTTTGAACCCATAATACTTTATTAGTAGGATTTGGATAAACCGTTAATTTTTCAAATACATTAGCAGCTACAGATAATATTCCCCATCGATCTTCTGCAGGCTCTCCACCCCAAATTATTGTTGCTAAATATGGATTGTCTATAAATGGGTTTCTATTTCCATATACCGATTCTAAATGCGGATTGTGTTGGTCCTCATATTCATTAACTGGATCATCAATGTTCCATTGTAAATAAACCTGAAGCATCTCATTAGTAGGTTGTGTATCGCCAGAACCATTTAATGATGGTAAACAACGAGTTCCATAACGGGTATACATATACATCATCATTCTTGCAGTATCTCCTCTCCACTCATCACCTGGATACCAATTAGCACCTACATTTCCAGAATTACCAGAACCATCTGCAAATTTGCGATTACCTCTATCTCCATTCATTTGTTGGTCAGTAGCTTTTATATTATGTGGGTCAGCAATAATTCCAATAGAATTATTACTTGCGCTTCCCATTTCGGGATCTGAATTAGATCTAGCAAAAACATGCTCTCTGTTGTATTCACAATTTGAACCTCCAAAATCATCTTTATCTCTTGATCTATCTATTGTACAATTTGAATTGTCATAACCATAAAATAATAGTACATCTGAAATGTCATCAGGATTTTCATCTGTAATCTTCATTGTATCTCTAATATCACCATAGGTGAAATTTGAATTTGTAATTGCAATTTTAGATTGTAACTCAAGGTATAAATCCTGCCCAGTTAAAGTTAAGTCTACATCATTATAATAGGGTTGTTGTGCTAAAATATTTTGCACAATTAACATAAATAATACTAAAGTAATTTTTTTCATTGTTTTTTGATTTAATTGTTTTTTTGTAGTAATGCCATATAGAAGCCATCAAAGCCGTTTTCGCTTGGAAATACTTTTTCTTCTTTTACAAATTTAAAATCTTTTCCAGCTTCCCTGTTTAAAAATTCCTTTACTTGAAATTCATTTTCTGAAGGTAAAATCGAGCAGGTAGCATAAACCATTTGTCCACCAGGCTTAACCATGCGTGAATAAGAATCTAAAATTTCTATTTGTGTATCTTTTATTTTCAATAAAAATTCTGGCTGTAATTTCCATTTAGAATCGGGGTTTCTTTTTAAAACTCCAATACCAGAACATGGAGCATCAATTAATATTTTGTCTGCTTTACCAATTAGTTTTTTAATCACTTTACTAGAATCAATAGTTCTAGTTTCAATGTTATGAGCCCCATTTCTTTTTGCTCTTCTTTTTAATTCCTTTAATTTATTTTCATAGATATCCAAGGCAATTATTTGTCCTTTGTTTTCCATTAAAGCAGCTAAATGCAAACTTTTTCCTCCAGCTCCAGCACAAGTGTCAACTACTCTTGATCCGGGTTTTGGATTTAAAAATTTAGCCACCTTTTGTGAAGAAGCATCTTGAACTTCAAACCACCCTTTTTGAAATGCATCTGTTACAAAAACATTCGTGCGTTCTTTTAGTTTTAAAGCTTGAGGATATCCTTTTAGAATCTCTGTTTCTATTTTTAAATCTTGTAAATTATTTTGTAATTGCTCTTTGGTAGTTTTTAAAGTATTTACTCTTACAACAACATCGGCAGTTTGATTTAAAGCATTAATTTCTTTATCCCATTTTTTTCCTAATTCAGCTATTCCTAATTCATCTAGCCAATCTGGAATAGATTCCTTGTATTTTCTAACTTTAGATAATTCATCAAATTTTCCCTTTATCTTTCTAGTAGGGGTATTTTCAAATTGAGGCCAGTCTGGTATTTGAATTCCTTTTAAGGTCGCCCAAACCGTAAAAAGACGGAATAAGTTGGTTCGGTCAAAAGGTTCTTTTACTTCTGCAATTTTTGCATAAAGACGTTTCCAACGTACAATGTCATAGGTAGTTTCAGCAATAAATCCACGATCTCTAGATCCCCAACGTTTATCTCTCTTTAAGGTGTTTTTTAATACTTTATCAGCTTGTTTTTGTTCATTAAAAATAAGTTGAAGAGAATCAATAGCAGCAAATACTAAATTTCGATGTAATTTCATGTGTCTATATTATTTTATTAAATCAGTCACATGCTGTTCGCTATTAGTCATCTTCTTTGTGTTGAAAAATTTTAACATGCTCGTCTATAGTTTTAAATAGTTTACAAAGGTATTATAATAAGCGCTATTGATTTGTTTACTTTTGGAAAAAAATATCAATGAGAATTTCACTTATAATTTCAAGCGCCATTTTATTTATTTCTTGTAGTAAAAACACTTCAAAAAATTTTAATTCAGTAACCATAGAACGAGTTTTTACGGATAGTTTAAGCATTCGAGCCATTGAACCAATGGATGTTAATAAAGTTTGGTTTGCAGCTAATAATGGGAAGGTTGGCTTAATTGATTATAAAACTCCAAAGTTAGCTACGATTAAATACGACGACTCATTACTTAATTTTAGAGCAATTTCTTCTATTAACAATGCTGTATTTGTATTAAGTATTGAAAATCCAGGAGTATTATATAAAATTGGATTTAAAGATAATAACGCAACTAGTATAGAAGATGTTTATATGGAGAATGGAGAGTTTGTTTTTTATGATGCTATTAAATTTTGGGATGATTTAGAAGGTATTGCAATAGGGGACCCAATTAATGGTTGTCTTTCAATTTTAATTACTAGAGATGCAGGTAATAATTGGACCAAAATCTCTTGTGATATGCTACCAAAAACTGCAAAAGGAGAAGCTGCATTTGCTGCAAGTAATTCTAATATTTCAGTATATAAAAATCATGTTTGGATAGTTACAGGAGGAATTAAAGCGCGTGTGTTTTATTCACCGGATAGAGGAGTTACTTGGGAAGTTTTTGAAACTCCTATGATACAAGGAAAAAGTATGACTGGTATTTATAGTGTAGACTTTATAGATGATCAAACAGGTATTATCTTTGGTGGTAACTGGGAAGAAAAAGGTTTTAATGAGGGTAATAAAGCCATTACTCATGATGGTGGTAAAACGTGGCGTTTATTAAGTAATGGACAAGGACCTGGTTATCGATCATCTGCTAAATTTGTTCCAGGCACTCAAGGTAAGGATATTGTAGCGGTAGGATCTCCTGGTATTTCTTACAGTAAAGATGGCGGTGATTCATGGATAGAATTGTCTGTTGAAGGTTTTTATGCTATTGAATTTGTAAATGATACTTTAGCTTTTGCTTCGGGAAGAAATAAAATTTCAAGATTGATATTTAAATAAAAAAGAAAAATTTTGTTCTTCTTTTTTAGTTAATTTATTTTCTACTTAGTAAGATTTAAAGTTTTTTGTAGGTAAAATCATATATACTGTCAAATAAAGACGATAAAAAGTAAAAAAAATATGATAAAAAGCACTTTTAATTTTGTAACCAACTATATAAGGCATATATTTGATACATACTTATAAAATTAACTATTGTTATAAGCCCCAAACATAATAATAGTAATATAATTAGAGCGAGACCCCAATCGCTCTTTTTTTTTAGAATAAACTCTTTAAGATTCGTTCATTATGCAAGTGATTGCATTTTAACTAAATTAAAGTAAACACCTTTTTTTTCTAATAACTCTTGATGCTTTCCTTGTTCTACAATTTTACCTTTTGAGAGCACTACGATATTATTAGCTTTTTGGATGGTAGAAAGGCGATGTGCTATAACAATGGAGGTTCTGTTTTTCATCATATTTTCTAAGGCATTTTGAACCAATTGTTCACTTTCGCTATCCAACGCAGAGGTAGCTTCGTCTAGGATCATAATAGGAGGGTTTTTAAGAACTGCTCTCGCAATACTTAAACGTTGTTTTTGTCCACCACTTAATTTGTTTCCAGAATCACCGATGTTTGATTCTATACCTTTTGGTAATAATTCAACAAATTCCCAAGCATTTGCTATTTTTAAAGCATCAATTATTTCTTCATCGCTAGCATTTTTATTTCCTATTAATAAATTTCCTTTTACCGTATCATTAAATAATATGGAGTCTTGAGTTACAAGTCCTAATAATTTACGTAGTGAGTTTTGTGTAATTGTTTTTATATTATCTGAATCAATATTAATGGAACCTTTATTTACATCATAAAAACGGGTAATTAAGTTTGCAATAGTGCTTTTTCCACTTCCACTTTGTCCAACTAAGGCTACCGTATGCCCTTTAGGAACTTTTAGAGAAAAATCATTTAAAACCCAATCGTCTTGATATTTAAACGAAATATTTTTAATATTTATATCGGTATTAAATTCTGTTTTCTTAATAGCATTAGGAAGATCTACTATATTTGATTCTGTTTCTAAAATCTCCAAAACACGCTCTGCTGCTGCATTTCCTTTCTTTACCGAATAGCTAGCCTGACTAATCGCTTTGGCGGGAGTTAAAATTTGATATGCAAGACCCATATAAGTGATAAAAAGCCCAGCATTTAGAGATTTATCTAACAATACCATTTGTCCACCATACCATAATAAAATACCTATCACAGCAATACCAAGAAATTCACTTGTAGGTGATGCTAAATTTTGACGGTTTATTAAAGTATTTGAAAATTTATAAAACCGATTGGTAGATTCTTTAAATTTATTATTGAATATTTTTTCAGCCGTAAAGCCCTTAATAATTTTTAATCCTCCCAATGTTTCTTCTAAAGTAGAAAGAAAAAGTCCTTGTTCTTTTTGAACTTTATCAGATTTGCGTTTCAATGATTTTCCGATTAATGAAATTAAAATACCAGAAATAGGAATAAAAATAAAAACAAATAATGTCAATTTCGGACTAATAACAAGCATTGCCAATATGGTAAAGATTATGGTTAGCGGTTCCCTTACAATAAGTTCCAGTATCGACAAAAAAGAATGTTGAATTTCTAAAACATCAGAAGTTATTCTTGCTATAGTATCTCCTTTTCTTTTTTCTGAATAGTATGAAATTGGTAATGTTAATGTTTTATTGTATAAAGCATTTCTTAAATCCTTGAGGACTCCGTTTCTTAAAAAAGTAATCGAATACATAGCCAAATAGCGAAATACGTTTTTAAGGAAAAACATCGATATTACAAGTGCAACCATAAAAAACAAAACATCTTCCACTCCTTGTTCTGCTTTTTGAGTTATAAAAAAATTTAAGTGTTGCTCCGCATATTCTCTTGCGTTTGAAAACCCAGACCAGACAGGCTCTATGTATACTTTTTTCGTTTGACCAAACAAAACTGATAGCATCGGAAATAGAGATACCATTGCCAATGTTCCAAATAAGGCATAAAGAATATTAAAAAAAATATTTAATATTCCATACTTTTTATAAGGCATTGCAAAGTGTAATATTTTTTTAAAATAATTCATTAATTATTTTTTAATACTGATGTGATAGCATTCAATTTTTTTTGATTTGCCTTAATAATTTCTAAACGATTACTAGCATTTGAATTCACGCTAATATAAAACTTTATTTTGGGCTCAGTACCACTCGGTCTCATCGCAATTTTACTTCCGTCTTCGGTATAATATATTAAGACATTTGATTTTGGAATCTGTATGGTTTCTGAGGTGTTTGTTATAAAATTTTTAACTTCACTTAATTGATAATCCTCCATCCTAATTACTTTACTTCCTGCAATTTCAGAATAGGGTTTTTCTCTGAAGGTTTTCATCATTTCTGAAATTTCTTCAGCTCCCTTTTTACCTTTTTTTACGATGGATATTAAGTGTTCTTGAAAATATCCATATTTAGAAAATATAGCATCTAAGTAAGTTAGTAAACTGCCACCTTCTTGTTTTTTCTGTGCTGCAATTTCACAAATAAGAAGGCTAGCGGTAACTGCATCTTTATCTCTTACAAAATCACCCACTAAATATCCAAAACTTTCTTCTCCACCACCTATGTGTTCGAGTTCTGGAAAGTCTTTTATCATTTTTGCAATCCATTTAAAACCAGTAAGTCCTTCCTTGTAAATTACATTAAAATCTTCAGCAATTTTTTTTATAGCTGGAGTTGATACAATGGTGGAAGCTACAAATTGCTTTCCGTTTAATCTTTTTTCTTTTTTCCATTGTTCCAATAGAAAGTGAGTTTTAATAAGCATCGCTTGATTGCCATTAAGAATGCTGTAGCTACCTTCCGGATTTTTAACAGCTATTCCTAATCGGTCGCAATCTGGATCGGTACCAATTACAATATCTCCATTTTGTGTTAATGCCAAGTCAATTGCCATTTTTAAAGCTTCTGGTTCTTCAGGGTTTGGTGATACTACCGTTGGGAAATTGCCATTTGGAACCTCTTGTTCTTTAACAACAGTTACATTCTTATATCCTGCTAGCTCTAATACTCTCGGAATCATTGTAATTGAAGTTCCGTGTAATGAGGTGAAAACTATATTTAATTTGTCCTTTGCTTCTTGATTGGTGTTATATGATCCATTTTTAACTGAAGCATCAGCAAAAGCAGAGTCTACATCTTCATCGATGTAGGTGATCAGGTTGGTATTTGCATTAAACTTAATTTCCGAATAAGCTAAACTATTAATCTCAGAAATAATCTCTTGATCTTGTGGTGGCACTAATTGACCGCCATCTTCCCAATACACTTTATAGCCGTTATACTCGGGAGGGTTATGTGAAGCAGTTAAAACAATACCACATTGACAAGCTAAATGTTTTACCGCAAAAGACAACTCTGGTGTTGGTCTTAAATCTGAAAATAGATAAACATGAATTCCGTTTGCTGAAAAAACATCCGCAACTACCTTTGCTAGTTCTTTACTATTATCTCTGCAATCATAAGCAATTGCTGTTTTTATGGTTTGATTGGGAAATTTTTTTATTAAATAATTAGCAAGTCCTTGCGTGTTTTTTCCTAAGGTATATTTGTTGATTCGGTTATCTCCTACACCCATAATTCCTCGCATGCCACCTGTGCCAAATTCTAAATTTTTATAAAAACTTTCTTCTAAATTTTCAGGCTCAAAAGCAATTAAATTTTTTACAGTTTGCTGTGTTTCTTTATCAAAAAAAGGAGTGAGCCATACATTTACGCGTTCCAATATTTTAGGTTCTATTTTTATCATTATTTAAATTTAAGAGTACAAAAGTAATTGTTTTAGTAGTACTCACAAAGTGAGGGAGTATGTAAATATTGTATTTAGAATAAAGATTTTAAATATGCTCTTTAACAATATAATTTTTTAATACTTTTTTGGTTCTAAGAATTAATTCTCCTAAAAATCCAGCTACAAAAAATTGAGATCCAATAATCATTGCTGTAAGCGCAATGTAAAATTGTGGTCTTTCAGTAATAAGCCTTCCTGAAGGATTGATGTAAATTTTATCGATCCCCAAATAAATTGCAAAGAAAAAGCCTACAATTAATGCAATTGCACCCCAAGTACCAAAAAAATGCATCGGTCTTTTGCCAAATTTTGATATAAAAGAAATGGTTATTAAATCTAAAAATCCTCTAACAAATCGTTCCATGCCAAATTTTGTTTCTCCGTATTTTCTCGCTTGATGCTTCACTATTTTTTCGCCAATTTTACTGAATCCTGCACTTCTTGCAAGTACCGGAATGTACCGATGCATTTCACCGGTAACTTCAATGTTTTTAATCACCTTTTTTTTGTAAGCTTTAAGACCACAATTAAAATCATTTAATTGTACACCAGATGTTTTTCTAGCAGCAAAATTAAATAATTTTGAAGGTAAGTTTTTTGCAATTTTTGAATCATACCGCACTTTTTTCCAACCAGAAACTAAATCGTATCCTTCGTTGGTAATCATATCATAGAGTTCAGGAATTTCTTCAGGATTATCTTGTAAATCGGCATCCATTGTAATTATTACATTTCCTTGCGCTTTTTCAAACCCAGCGTGTAGCGCTTGAGATTTTCCAAAGTTTTCTGTAAAACGAATCCCTTTTACTTCAGAAAAATCTTTTGCCAAGGCGTTGATGATCTCCCAGGATTTATCGGTGCTGCCATCGTCAATAAAAATCACCTCATATAAATAACCATTAGACTGCATAACTTTAGCAATCCAATGGTATAATTCATTTAATGATTCTTCTTCATTAAGAAGTGGTATGACGATGGAAAGATTCATAAAATTATTTGTCTAGTTTTCTGGACGATTTACTTTCAATATTAATCCACAGATTAGAGAGGTGATAAAACCTAAAAATAGTGGCACGATTATTCCCATAGCTGTCATAATGGTAGGTGTCATCATTTTTTCCGTTATTCCAGTAGCCATGTCCATTTGTTCTTGGGTCATATCAGGATTTTGAATTACCATTTGTTCTGTAGAAAACTCTAACATTTGAATTACATAATCAGGTTCAATTACAGTTATAAAAATATAATTATAAATGGCTGTAATGATGGCTGCAATTAATGAAATTGCCAATCCTATTTTAAGAGATTCTGATACCGATAAATAACCTTCATTTTCAAGTTTAAATGCTTTTAAACCATAAACTATAATTCCTACCATTATAGCTAGACCCGCAATGGTTAACCACATAGGTCTTTCTATATGATTGTCAGTTACATATGCAATTACTGATAGTACAATTGATAATAGCCCCCAAATAATCCCATAATTAAAAGCAATTTTTTTAATGCTGTCTTTTTGATTTTCCATAAGTTTAGTTTTTTGTTAGATTACCATTAATAGTAATTGGTTTGTTAGTAAACAAAGATATAAAAACGTTACAAAGTTAATGTTTTTATACTTTAACTATCACATTTACTCAAAGCTTAATACTTTAGAACGTTGAAAGGATATTTAATTCTTTTAAAAAAAAATAATAATTTTATGGTAGATAATATATAAATGATTAAATTTGCAAACTGAAATCCTGAAAAATGTTTTTAGGTAACTAATAAGTTTAATTAAAAGATTTCCGATTTTTAGGAAAAAGATTATGAGAAAAGGTATTCACCCCGAAAATTATAGATTAGTAGCATTTAAAGACATGTCTAATGAAGATGTGTTTATTACAAAATCTACTGCTAACACTAAAGAAACCCTTGAAGTAGAAGGTGTTGAGTATCCTTTGGTGAAAATGGAAATTTCAAGAAGTTCTCACCCGTTTTATACCGGCAAGAAAAAACTAATCGATACGGCAGGTCGTATTGATAAGTTTAAAACTAAATATGCAAAATTTAAGAAGTAAGCTTCTTTAAATATATTTTTACAAGCCTTTGAGAAATCAAAGGCTTTTTTTTATAGCTTTGAATATTGAATACTAAACCATGAACTATATTTTATTTGACGGAAGCGCTCGCAATCAATTATTACCATTTACCTATACGCGACCAGTAGCAGATATTCGAGTTGGTATCTTGACCATTCGTGAAAAATGGGAAAAAATGTTGGGTTTCACAACCTCAACAGTTACCGAAGATTATCTAATTGATAAATTTCCAATGATTGAAATGGAGCAAAATATTTTTATAAATGCTTCAGTGCTTCCAACGAAATACTTAGTAAGTCTCATTCAAAACCTATCAGAAAATAAAGCCTTGTTTATAGAGGATGAACCATTGGCCTTTTTTGCAAAGGAAGATCAGGAAATTGATTTTAAAACCTTTGACATACACCAATATACTAGCGATGATATTTTAAGAATAGAAAACACCTGGGATATTTTTAAGTTAAACGGTGAAGCGATTAAAAGAGATTTCAAGCTTTTAACTACCGATAGAGAATCACAGCTTGTCCCTGAAATGACGATAGCTTTTAATAAAAATCAAATTTTTATAGAGGAAGGAGCTGTTTTACCGCTTTGTTCTTTAAATGCAAACGATGGACCTATATATATTGGAAAAGATTCAGAAATCATGGAAGGGTCTATGATTCGCGGACCTTTTGCTTTGTGCGAAAATGCTACTATTAAAATGGGTGCAAAAATATATGGGGCAACTACTATTGGTCCACACTCTAAAATAGGAGGAGAGGTTAATAATTGTGTGATATTTGGATATTCTAATAAAGGCCATGATGGATTTCTTGGGAATTCTGTTCTGGGCGAATGGTGTAATATTGGGGCCGACACCAATAATTCTAACCTTAAAAATAATTATGCTGAAGTTAGATTATGGGATTATGAAACTGAAGGATTCGCAAAAACAGGATTACAGTTTTGTGGTTTAATGATGGGTGATCATAGTAAATGCGGCATTAATACTATGTTTAATACCGGAACGGTAGTGGGAGTAAGTGCCAATATTTTTGGAAGCGGATTTCCACGTAATTTTATTCCAAGTTTTAGTTGGGGAGGAAGCGCTGGTACGATTACCTATAAAACCGACAAAGCGTTTGAGGTAGCTAATGTGGTAATGTCCAGGAGGAATATATCATTTACAGAAGTTGATGTTCAAATTTTAGAACATATTTTTAAGGAAACTAGTAAATGGAGGAAAGACTAGTTTAACTTGTTAACTGTATTTATGGATAAGGTTATACCTATATTTTAAAACCCTTCAAATTAACAAGGGTTTTTAGTTTTCTATATCTTTATTACCTAAAAGGGCACATCATAAATAATACATTATTTTTCTTTTTTTACCTTTTTTAAAACTAAAAAATTTTGAGGATTAATACCTAATCCACTTACTTTCTTACTAACAAAACGAACTGCCATATCATAATATAGAGGAACCACTGGAGCTTCCTCAATTATAATGGAATCCATTTTTTTATACAATAGCTTTCGTTTTTCTATATTGGGAAGTGATAAGGATGCTAGATATAAACTGTCGTAAATATTATTTTTAAAATGCGCATAATTAGGACCATTGGGAGTAAAATTCTTACTGTAAAACAATGATAGGTAATTTTCAGCATCTGGATAATCTGCAATCCAACTGGCTCTAAACATGGCTAATTCTCCTGAAGATTTCATTTGTCGCAGTGTAGAAGGTGGAACTACATCTATTTGTACTTGTATTCCTATTTTCTCTAATTCTCGTTGAATAAATTCACATAAATCTAAATATTGACTATTTGTGCCTATAGTTATGGATGGATTATTGTTTCCGGATGCTTCAATATATTGATGTACTAATTCCTTTGCTTTTTCTGGTTGATAGGTATACCCCTTCAAGTTATTAAAACCGGCCAATCCTTTTGGAATAAATCCATTAACTGCAGGTATTCCTATTCCATTTCTTAAATACCTAATCATTTTCATACGATCAAAGCCATAATTAATAGCTTGGCGTATTTTTTTTGATTGTATTTCAGAGCTTGGTGAATCCATATAAAATCCGAGATACTCCGTATTTAAATAAGGACTTGTAATTAAATTTACTTGACTTTGATATTTTTCTTGAAGCTTTCCTTTGGTGCTTACTATTTCATCTTTATACGAATTATCTAATCCTGAAACAAAATCTAATTTTCCTTGAACAAATTGTAAAAATTCACTTTGCTTGTCGGGTAAAAAAGTAATGGCTACTGCTTCTAGATAGGGTAATTGATTTCCAAGTTCATCTTTTTCAAAATAATCTGGATTTCTACGAAGTACTAATTTTACATTTTCCTCCCAAAGTTTAAATTTAAATGGACCTGTTCCAACTGGATTGGATCTAAAATCATTGGCATAATAATCGATAGCTTCTTTAGGAACTACCGAACAAAAACGCATAGAAAGTAATCCTAAAAATGCGGGGAATGGCTGGTTTAATTGAATACTGAAAGTACTATCATTCTCTGCATAAAAACGATTCACATTATTTAAAATCCAACTGCCTCGTGCAGCTACCTTTTCGTCTAACAATCTATTAAAGCTATATTCAAAATCGTGAGCGGTTACAAGTCGTGTAGAATCTTTATGAGCGTTTGTAAATACTTCACTTTTATGAAAATAAACATCATTTCTTAAATTAAATTTATAGGTGAGTGTACTATCATTAAAAGTCCAATTTTTTGCTATGTCTGGTTGAATATTTAATTCATCATCTAATTGAACCAAACTATTAAATAACTGATTTGTTGGCCAAATTAATTGTGGATTGCTTGCAAATGCAGGATCTAAAGTTGAAATATTGCTATGTTCATTATATCTAAATACAAGATGATCTTTATTAGAATTTATTTCTGAATTACAAGAAATCAAAAGAAGTGAGAAGTAACTTACTGTAAGTAAGTGAATTAATTTATTTTTTTTGAAGTTCATCTGCTTTTTTGAAACCAATTATAGTTTGTATTTTTGCATTCCCATAAGTAAAAGGGTTTTGTCAAAAATACAAGAATGAATCCAAGAAAAAAAGTCGCATTTTATACTTTAGGTTGTAAGTTAAATTTTAGTGAAACATCTACCATTGCGAGAAGTTTTAATGATGAAGGTTTTGATCGCGTTGATTTTTCTGAAAAAGCAGATATGTATGTCATAAATACCTGTAGTGTTACAGAAAATGCAGACCGAAGGTTTAAAGATATCGTAAAACAAGCTCAAAAAGGAAATGCTGATGCATTTATAGCTGCTATTGGCTGCTATGCACAACTAAAACCACAAGAATTAGCAGATGTTAATGGAGTTGATTTAGTATTGGGAGCTACTGAGAAGTTTAGAATCACAGATTATATCAATGACCTAGCAAAAAATGATTTTGGTGAAGTTCATTCCTGTGAGATTAAAGATGCAGATTTTTATGTTGGCTCTTATTCTATTGGAGATCGAACTCGAGCTTTTTTAAAGGTTCAAGATGGTTGTGATTATGTATGTGCTTTTTGTACCATTCCGCTTGCTAGAGGCATTTCTAGAAGTGAAGCATTGAATAAAGTATTGTTAAATGCGAAAGAAATTTCTAATCAAGGTATCAAAGAAATAGTGCTTACTGGTGTTAACATTGGTGATTATGGAAAAGGAGAATTTGGTAATAAAAAACACCAACATACTTTTCTAGAATTGATTCAAGAATTAGATAATGTTGATGGGATTGAAAGAGTTAGAATTTCCTCGATAGAACCCAACTTATTGAAAAATGAAACAATTCAATTTGTTTCTAGCTCAAAAGCATTTGTGCCTCATTTTCATATTCCTTTACAAAGTGGGAGTAATGAGTTATTGCGTTTAATGAAACGTCGTTATAAGCGTGAATTATATGTTGAAAAAGTTAAGAAAATAAAAAAATACATGCCAGAAGCCTGTATTGGAGTGGACGTTATTATTGGATTTCCTGGTGAAACGGATGAATTATTTTTAGAAACATATCATTTTTTAAATGAATTAGATATTTCCTATCTTCATGTTTTTACCTATTCAGAAAGAGAAAATACACTAGCAGCTAGCATGGAGGGAGTAGTTCCATTAAATGTTAGGAAAAAAAGAAGTAAAATGTTACGTGGATTGTCTGTTAAAAAAAGACGTTCGTTTTATGAAAGTCAATTAAATACGGTGCACACTGTATTATTTGAAGGAGAAAACAAAAAGGGTTATATACTTGGTTTTACAGAAAATTATGTAAAAATTAAACACCCTTGGAATCCTGAGTTAATAAATACTACCCGTGAAGTTTTATTAACTGAAATTGATACTGATGGAATGGTGAGATTTGAATTTAACCGAAGTTAGATATTAATTCCTACAGGAAGTAATTTTTTATATTTTCTACGATTTTTTCTTAAAAATGAAGCTATTTCTGGACTCGTAGGAACTAAATGTATTCTTCGTTCTTCAACAATATTAAAAACAGCTTTGATAAAAATTTCTCTAAAACCTTGTTCCTCCATATCGGTTGGCATTTCATATTTGGTCAGAAATATCTTTCGATCTTGTGAAGCATATTCTATGCGTGCCATGTTATCACCTACTTCTAATTCAAACTGTCTTAAAAATTCATTGTCTGTAATTTCTACATCTTCAATCATAGGGTTTTGATTTAAGGTTTATTTAATAATTATATCAGCTTGAATTTGCTAGTTTTATCAATAGCAGCTACTATTTATTTTAAGATAAAATTACTTTAGGATTATAAATCTTTAAAGGGTAAATTTACGAATAATTATTGAGCTTAACTCCATTGAATTGTTAAACAACACAAACACTAAAAAAACTCCAGTTTATTTTATTCCAGGATTAGCAGCAGGAAAAGAGATATTTAAATATATTTCTTTACCAGAGAAGCTTTATGATGTGCATATAATTGAATGGATTATCCCAAAAAAAAAGGAAACCATAAAGCAATATGCAAGGCGAATGGCTGCATTTGTTAAAAAAACAAAGCCTATTTTAATCGGTATTTCTTTTGGAGGAGTAATGGCACAGGAAATGAATGAGTTTTTAGACTTAAAAAAGTTAATTATTATTTCTAGCATTAAATCTAAAAATGAAATTCCTGCTAAAATGAGAATTTTTAAAACAATACCTGTCTATAGATTAATACCAGCAAGTTTTCTAGAGAACACAAAAAACTTAGTTAAGTATGGCTTGGGAATCAAATCCAAAAATAAATTAGAATTATACCAAAATTACCTATCAATTAAAAATACGCACTATTTAAAATGGGCTATCAAACAAATGGTTGGATGGGATCGGGTAATTGAAATAAAAAATATAATACACATTCATGGAGATAAAGATCCTGTATTCCCTATTAACAAAATTAAAAATTGTATTGTTGTTCCTGGCGGTACCCATATTATGTTAATTGTTAAGTTTAAATGGTTAAATGAAAATTTACCAAAAATTATGGAAGATCGTTATAAATAGTTATGGTTAAAGCATCAAAAAGCTTTAATGAAATCAATTTAGATATTGTAAAAAAAGGAACATAAGAATCTTATTTTGAATAGTTAAAAACTATTTGATAAATCTTGAATCTTGTAAGAGTTAAATTATTAATTCATATTATATTTAATTTCTATTAATATTAAAAGCTAATCTCCATTTTAGTCATTATTAAACCTAAATTTTTAGCTCCATGAAAATAACATCAAAATTTTTATTATTTATACTTCTTTTCGGATTAAGTGTGTTTTTAATTCAAGCAGTACAGGAAGCTCCTACCGATGCAATTGTTGAACGTAAAATGATAAATGATTATAATATTTATGCAATTCCAGTACCTAAAAAATTAGATTTTGCGGGAGAACCAATGCCTTTAAATAACCCAGATATTAAAGAGCGAATGGACAGGGAGTTATTGATAAATACCTACTGGCAATCTAATGGTTTATTGCTCTTTAAACGTGCGAATAAATACTTTCCAATTATAGAACCACTACTAAAAGAATACGGTATTCCAGATGATTTTAAATATTTAGCAGTAGCTGAAAGTGGGCTGCAAAATAATCGTTCTCCTGCTGGAGCTGCTGGTTTTTGGCATTTTATGAAAAGAACTGGTAAGGAATATGGCTTAGAGATTAATTCTTATGTGGATGAACGCTATAATATTGAAATTGCTACTCGTGTAGCTGCAGAGTATTTGAAGAAAGCAAAAAAACGTTTTGGTAGCTGGACATTAGCAGCTGCAGCATATAATGCAGGGAGTGCTGGAATTAGTAACCAGCAAAACCGACAACAAGCCACTACTAATTATTATGATTTATTATTAAATGATGAAACCAGTAGGTATGTTTTTAGAATCGTAGCACTTAAGGAAATATTGACCAACCCAAATAAATATGGATTTAATTTTAGAAAGAATGACTTATACACTCATATTCCTACCTACAAGGTTAAAGTAGACACAGCAGTCACAAACTTTGCTAATTTCTCAAAAAAATTTGATATTAATTATAAAATATTAAAAATTCACAATCCTTGGCTCCGAGATAATCATTTGAAAAATGCCTCAGGAAAAATTTATTATATAGAGATTCCCGAAAAAGGATATTATAATACAATCAAATAAAAATGAGTATTACTATAAATTCAAAGCCTATAGTGATTGAAATTTCATTTATATTACAACACTCTTTAACTGTTTTTATACTAGGGATTTACTTATGATAAAGTGGGTATTATTTTTAATTTTAAATGCCTTTTTAGCAATTTATAATTGTTATACACAGTAAACAGTAAATAGAGATAGTTTTTTTAATAGCTGCCTTTTAAAATGTTTTTGAAATAAAAATTAAGGGTTAACCTTTGACAACATCAATTGATTATTCTGATAATTTATGTTTTTTAATAATAAAACGCCATCAAGAAAAGAATTGTAATTGAGTTCAAAAGAAATATTATAATCTTCATTGTAATGATTTTGTATGTTACGTCTTACATCAACAATGATTTTATCCTTATCAATAAAAAGGGATGTTGGAAAGCCTAAACTATGTTTTAATGTTTGTACTAAATGATTATTATTATTTTCTTTTTCATCAACATAAATGATTGAAACATATCTACTGTATTCACGAGATGCTTTTTTTACTTTGTCTTTTGAATTCCAGTAAAGAATAACAAAATCGATCTCTTGATGGTATTTTTTTGCAATATCATTTAAAGCAGGAATCTCACCAGCTCCTGGTGTACACCAGGTGGCATAAGTCATTAAAAATATTGGTTTTGTAAAGCCATTTAATTCAGTTCTACCACCTGATAATTTTCTTACTTTAAAATTATCTATATAACTTCCATTAACAACATTATGTATTAAAGAGTCAAAAAGAAAATCAGCTCTTTCAATATTGTTGTTTTGATAAGCTTGTTTGGATTTTGTTGTATAACTTTTAATATTTTCTCCAATGACGCTAGAAAATAGATTTCTTGGCTCTATATTTTGAGATAGTGCAGAAAAAGATATTAATAAGATGATATAAAGTAGTTTTCTACTCATATGCAATCTGTAAGAGTTAGATTACAAATGTACTATGTATTTAACTGTAAATAATAATTATTCGACAAGCTACTTAAATAAATAGTTGAAATACTTAAACTGCGAGGAAATAGTAAAAAAAAACATTAAAAATTTGTTTTTTATCGCCTTCCACCACGGCCAGAACGACCAAATTGTTGTTGAGGTTGTCCTGCTTTTTTCATTTGCTCTTTCATCATCTTTATTTGATTGTCTAGCATATTATGTTTGTCTAATTTTTTCGCCTCTGTAAGAAGTATTTGAGCTTCTCTTTTTCTATTTTTAGACATTGCAATACCTGCTAAATTTAATTTGGCCATTGCCATATCTGTATCCATTGATAATCCAAGGCTTATTGCTTTTTTAAAATACTTTTCAGCTTCTTTCATATTGGTTTGTGAAACCATTAATCCATTTAGATAATTATAATAGCCTTGTTGTTTTCTTATTAAGGATGTTTCTGGATTTTTAATTTTATCTAGCCATTTCTTTGCACCTGGAAAATCTTCTTTTCGTAATCTTAGAAATGAAAGTAAGATGAATTCGTTTTTAAAATAAAGAAAAACAAAAATGGAAGAAAGTAATATATACATGATTCCATTACCGATATTTCCTTCAATAAATTGCCAAACGGCTAGCGCTAGTACTGAAACTGTTAAAACTAATTTTATATTTTTATTGTACATAATCTATTTTTATTGGGAGTCAAAGGTATAAAAAACAATTCGAAATAATTTAATATTATGATTTGTGTAAGTAAAAAATCATTGTATATTTGCGCTCAGTTTTGGGGCTTTTATTTTCAAGACTACAAAACAGATTACAATTTAGATTTTAAAGATATACTATAATGAGTAAAAGAACATTCCAGCCTTCAAAAAGAAAAAGAAGAAACAAGCACGGATTTAGAGAACGCATGGCTTCTGTTAGTGGAAGAAAAGTCCTAGCTGCACGTAGAGCGAAAGGCAGAAAGAAAATTTCTGTTTCATCTGAAACTCGTCATAAAAAATAATGTTAATAAATAAATAAAAAAAAGGTGTTGTTCTTAGAGCAACACCTTTTTTTTATACCCTGTAGTATTGTAATTTTACTTTTTGAAAACAGAACCACATTATGCCTAAAAATAAAAATATTTCTTCTATATTAATTATTGGCTCTGGACCAATTGTAATTGGTCAAGCCTGTGAATTTGACTATTCTGGAACTCAAGCTTTAAGATCACTTAGGGAGGATGGAATAGAAACGGTACTTATCAACTCTAATCCCGCAACTATCATGACAGATCCTTCTATGGCAGATCATGTGTATTTGTTGCCACTTACAACAAAATCTATTATTCAAATTCTGAAAGAACATCCACAAATTGATGCAGTTTTACCGACAATGGGTGGTCAGACAGCCTTAAACTTGTGTATTGAAGCTGATGAAAAAGGAATTTGGGAAGATTTTGATATTGAAATTATCGGCGTAAATATAGATGCAATTAATATTACAGAAGACAGAGAGCAATTTAGAGAATTGATGCTTAAAATAGGAATTCCTATGGCTCCTCAAGCTACCGCTAATTCGTTTTTAAAAGGTAAGGAAATTGCTCAGGAATTTGGTTTTCCTTTGATTATTAGAGCTTCTTATACTTTAGGTGGTGCTGGTGCATCTTTTGTGTATAAAGAGGAAGATTTTGATGCGTTACTTACACGTGGTTTGGAAATATCTCCCATTCATGAAGTAATGATTGATAAAGCTTTAATCGGATGGAAAGAGTATGAATTAGAGCTGCTTAGAGATGCAAATGATAATGTAGTTATTATTTGTTCTATCGAGAATATGGATCCAATTGGGATTCATACTGGAGATTCTATTACCGTAGCTCCTGCAATGACTTTAAGTGACAAAACATACCAAAAAATGCGTAACATGGCTATTCATATGATGCGTAATATTGGTGATTTTGCTGGAGGATGTAATGTGCAATTTGCAATATCACCAAATAAAAACGAAGATATTATTGCTATTGAAATCAATCCTAGAGTATCTCGTTCTTCTGCATTAGCGAGTAAAGCAACAGGATATCCTATTGCAAAAATAGCAGCTAAACTCGCTGTAGGTTACCATTTGGACGAATTAGAAAATCAAATTACTAAGTCAACATCAGCATTATTTGAGCCAACATTAGATTATGTTATCGTTAAAATACCTCGTTGGAATTTCGATAAATTTGAGGGTAGTGATAGAACTTTAGGTCTTCAGATGAAATCTGTTGGCGAGGTAATGGGAATAGGACGGTCATTTCAAGAAGCGTTGCATAAAGCAACTCAATCTCTTGAAATTAAGCGAAACGGTTTAGGCGCTGATGGAAAAGAGAATAAGAATTATGATGAAATTATAGAAAAACTGACCTATGCATCCTGGGATCGTGTGTTTATTATTTATGATGCAATAAAAATGGGAATTCCCCTAAGTAGGATTTATGAAATCACAAAAATTGATATGTGGTTTTTAAAACAATATGAAGATTTACATCTTCTTGAAAAGGAAATTTCTACTTTTAACATTGACACTATCAACAAAGAATTATTATTAGAAGCTAAACAAAAGGGTCATGGAGATAGGCAAATAGCTCATATGTTAGGTTGCCTAGAGAGTCAAGTATATAAAAAGCGTGAAGAATTAAATATCAATCGTGTTTACAAATTAGTTGACACCTGTGCCGCTGAATTTAAAGCTAAAACACCCTATTATTACTCAACCTTTGAGAATGAATTAGAAACTGCCGATGGTCATCGTTTTTCAGATAACGAAAGTATAGTTACTGATAAAAAGAAAATTATAGTTTTAGGTTCTGGCCCAAATCGAATAGGTCAAGGAATAGAATTTGATTATTGTTGTGTTCATGGCATTTTAGCCGCTGCTGAATGTGGCTATGAAACCATCATGATAAATTGTAACCCAGAAACGGTTTCAACAGATTTTGATACTGCTAATAAGTTATATTTTGAACCTGTATTTTGGGAGCATATTTATGACATTATAAAACATGAAAAGCCTGAAGGTGTGATCGTTCAATTAGGAGGTCAAACTGCTTTAAAGTTAGCTGAAAAATTGACTAAATATGGTGTGAAAATTATAGGAACAAGTTTTGAGTCACTTGATTTAGCTGAAGATAGGGGACATTTTTCTAAATTATTAAAAGAGAATAACATTCCTTTCCCTGAATTTGATATTGCTACAACAGCAGACGAAGCTTCGGCAATAGCAGATGTTTTAGATTTCCCAATATTGGTAAGGCCCTCTTATGTATTAGGAGGACAAGGGATGAAAATTGTGATTAACAAGGAAGAATTAGAAAAACATGTAGTCGATTTATTAAGACGTATGCCCGGTAATCAGTTGCTATTAGATCATTATTTAGATGGGGCTATTGAGGCTGAAGCGGATGCAATATGTGATGGTGAAGATGTCTATATTATTGGAATTATGGAGCATATAGAGCCTTGTGGTATTCATTCTGGAGACAGTAATTCTATCTTACCACCTTTTAATTTAGGAGAATTTGTAATGCAACAAATTAAGGACCATACTAAAAAGATAGCATTATCTTTAAATACGGTAGGTCTTATAAACGTTCAATTTGCCATAAAGAATGACATCGTTTATATTATTGAAGCCAATCCAAGAGCTTCTAGAACAGTTCCTTTTATCTCAAAAGCTTATGGAGAACCTTATGTTAATTATGCTACAAAAGTGATGCTTGGAGAGAAGAAAGTAAAAGATTTTAATTTTAATCCAAAATTAGAAGGCTTTGCAATAAAGCAACCTGTATTCTCATTTAATAAATTCCATAACGTAAATAAACAATTAGGGCCAGAGATGAAGAGTACTGGGGAGAGTATACTTTTTATTGATAGCTTAAAAGATGATCAATTTTATGATCTTTATTCCAGAAGAAAGATGTATTTGACTAAGTAATTTAGCTTGATCGTTTTAATAAATCAATACGAAAACTCAGGGATAAGAAAATTGGTATATATGGAGTTTGCTTATTTGTTATAAATGTGTTTAGGATACTTAAATTAATCTTTAAAGTGTGGTGAAGAGTTTTCAACTACATTCGTTATAAAATATTTAGTATCCCCCCAAAAAATAAAAGATGCATAACGCTCAACATAATCAAGTTTAACATACCTCCCTTGATACTCATTTAATTTTTTTATAATTTCTTTGTCCTTATCTAAAATTGAAAAGCCAAATATTTGAGCACCACTAATTCCTTGGCTTATTTCTCCTTCCCAAGTTTTAAAAAATACGCCTCGATTACTTATTTTTATCAACTCTCCTGAACGAGTTCCTTGACTATAAGGGATATAGTAAATAAAGGCA